>Ga0209700_101391_pt1 | contig 50019 bp, 31 predicted proteins | sample SiratroredBW_FD_187528 | JGI IMG/M metagenome (GOLD analysis project Ga0209700, IMG submission 187528) | Root nodule microbial communities of legume samples collected from California, USA - Siratro red BW (SPAdes) (version 2) | ecosystem: Host-associated > Plants > Roots > Nodule | place: USA...
TTAAAAACAAAAAAAATTAAATTAAATTTTTAAAAAAAAAAAAAAAACACTAAAACATGTTTTTTTTTTCCTATTTTTCCAACCAAATTTAAGTATTCATTGTACTAATAACTCTTAGCAACCCCTTAAAGACACAAACATCTAACAAAAAAACTCATTCTAAAAATCTGAATTAAAAAAAAAAATAGTAAATGATATTGAAGAGGTATTAAGTAGAGAAGTGATAGAACACGTCACTTGTTGCTTTTGGTTGGGATTCAAACCCACCATCCTCACTCTGCATCCCTTTCTTCCTTCCTTCCTCGTCTTATTCTGCAACCCACACTAAAACCTTCCTATTTTTGTTTCTTTCTGTTTTCCTTCTCTAAACGACGTCGTTTCAGAGGTTCAGCCATGTCGTACGACTACCTCTTCAAGTACATCATCATCGGCGACACAGGTTAGGTTCTTCTGTGCCCTCTTTCCTTTTCTTCTCGCAATTGGGTCTCCGAATCTCCCTCCAAGTTTGGGTTTTTCTCCGGTGCGGTGCAGGTGTAGGGAAATCGTGCCTGCTCCTCCAATTCACTGATAAGAGGTTCCAACCTGTTCATGATCTCACCATTGGTGTTGAGTTTGGCGCTCGCATGGTCACCATCGATTCTCGACCCATCAAACTTCAGATATGGGATACTGTCAGTTCTCTCTCTCTCTCTTTCTCGCTTTTACTTTTATTTTTTTGAAGTAAATATCTGTTGCTTAGTTGTGTTTTTTAATTACTATTTGTTAGGTAGGGTATTTCAAATTAGGTGACAATTGATCAAGGTTATGTGTATGTGCTAGAACACTAAGTAAATAGTTGTGATCACTGATTAATTTGTTTGATTTTCTGGGCGTGTATGGTTTCGTGATACATTGATTTTAGGTGAAACTTTAAGGAATTGATTCTGGGTTTAGAATTGACTTTGAGTTGAAACATTTTTTGCGTGTGTTTTAATTTTGATTTTGGATGAAATTGTTTATCTTAGAATTGATTTTGAAGTGATGCGATATTTGTTCAAATGTTTTTATCATAAAAGCAAGCTAGAAGTAAAGTAATATACAATTTTTAACGCGAAAGCTACTTAAAGTTGCTTAATCTCAATAAACTTTGGGACCTATAAAGCGTAGAACTAAACATGCGAAAGTTTATCATTTCTATGTGATTTTGGAAAGTTCAAAGTGCAACCAAACACACACCAAGTAACTTTTGGGTTGAATAGAAAATTTTACTTAGTTTTTTTTTTTTTTTTTTTTTTTTTTTTTTTTAATAAATAACTCAAACATAAGTCACATAATTTCAAAATCAATTTTAATCAATATTGGTTTTGCATAAGCAATTTTGGAAACGCAAATGATTATAAACAGTTTTAGGATTGCAAATCTCTAGTTGAACTTGTTCATGCAGATATATCCAGCACACAACCTAATATTTATGTCTCAGGTTGCTTAATGCTTCTTTATCTGTCATGCTGCTTTATTTCTTTATGTTTTTCATTGATTTATATAAGGTAGTTCTCGAAATTTGTAGTTATTCAACCTAGCAAAAACTGGTTACTGAAATTATGTCCGACTGAGGCCAATTTAGTATATAAAATTGACCCACTTGTCTGTGCTTTAGTTTGTTGTAAGGCTAGGCCTGGAATTAGTACTTAGCATTGAATGGTGAGACCAAATTGATGTTGTAATGAATGGTTTCATTACTTACTTTGATCCACAACACGGTGTATCTGTAGCCTCTTAATAAGATTAAAAATTCTTAGTGTTGAACATGGACTTCTTTATTCGTAAATTTTGTCATGTCTAAACAAGGATGCTGTTTTCAACAATATTTAGGTAGTTATGCAGAACTCGTTGTTTTACTGTAGGCTGGGCAAGAGTCTTTTAGATCCATCACAAGATCTTACTATAGAGGAGCAGCGGGAGCACTTCTAGTTTACGACATTACAAGGTGGGTGGTGCTATTAACAATTTGACATAGAGTTTCATGATGTGCATTTCTTTAGAATTATATTGAACAACATACCACCTATGTTGTGTGGTATAGTATTTACCACTTTCATGAATGCAGTATAATTGTGCAGTTATGACACTACAAACTTCTGAAGTTTTGGTGGCTGACTGTAGCTTTATTGTTTCCTTCTCTCTTGTCACTGTTGATTGCCCTATTTGATTGTTTCCATTCTTTTGAAGTAAACATTTCTGTCTTACTTTATTATTAAAATTTAATGTTTGAACCACATGTGCAGTGCTGGTATGTATCCCTTCTTGCTTGCATTGTGGGCTCCCAAACAGTGTACACTTTTTGTTCCATATAAACAAATAAATATAATTCCCTATGATTTTTTTCCCCATTTTCATTTTTGCTTTTCTGTATCTGGTGGTGAGTGGTGGGGTTTAAATCTGAGGTCTCTTCATTTTTCAAAGTCCCTTCAATTGAAAACCTGAAGATTCTTGTGTTGACCAGGAGAGACACATTTAATCATTTAGCAAGTTGGCTGGAAGATGCCCGGCAGCATGCCAATCCTAACATGAGCATCATGCTCATAGGGAACAAGTGTGACCTGTCTCATCGAAGAGCAGTGAGCAAAGAGGAGGGAGAGCAATTTGCAAAGGAAAATGGACTTCTGTTTTTGGAGGCTTCTGCTAGGACTGCACAAAATGTGGAAGAGGTGATTTATCTCAATGAATATCAATATAAAGCAAGATATAGCAATGCTTGGAACATCAAGGATATTGTGAATTTTATTACCATCAAAGTAACTTACTGCTTATTCTGCAGGCTTTTATAAAGACTGCTGCCAAGATTCTTCAGAATATTCAGGAAGGTGTCTTTGATGTGTCCAATGAGGTAAATATGTTCTATTTTCCGTGCAAAAAGTGGTGGAAGTTAGTTGTAAAACAGATTATCAAATCAGAAGTCATGTGACGCTTGCATAAGAAATGTGGCATTTTCATTTCTTTTGGTAATTATCACGGTATCATCTGAGATTTAGGTTGTGCTGATGATGGTTGGTTCAGCAAAATGAGTAAAATGTAAATGAAGCATGGTTGCTTTTATTCTTTTTTGTAATAAATATATAAATAAAAATGAACTTTGCATGCATCCTTATGTTACCCTTTTGGCTAGATCACCAATGAATCTATTGTTGCAGTCGTTTGGTATAAAAGTTGGGTATGGACGTCCCCAAGGTCAATCAGGAGGCAGAGATGGAACTGTTTCTGCAAGAGGTGGGTGTTGTAGCTGATTGAAGGGAAACCAAATCTGAATCTAATCCTCTTTTGCATCTATTTCTGCCTTGCCTGTCTCAACTGAGTGTATACTCTTAGACTTGACATGGAACTTTTTTAGAACACTACAACTTCCTGTATAGAATAGATCTAATCTCAAAGGTGTTCTTGGAACAGATTTGACTGCATAGTGGTTCACATCTACTAAATGTTTAATGATTGGCTGCTGTGTTCAATGCCAGTTTTTTATTTGCCTCTATAGTTTTGGTGGTATTTGCTATAATATTTACATGGAGTAGCTTTTTAGATGTTACCCATTCAATGTTAACCATGCATGAAATTGTGTGGGTGTCATGTGTAGAATTTATCAATCTTCAAAGAATGTCTTTATATATGTCAACAGATGAATGGAGTGTCCTAGGGATGTCATTGATTTTGACTGCATATGAATTTTCTCTATATATGTATACTAACAAAAAGAAATAATAAAAGAAAGAAAAAAACAAGTTGAGGTTTTTAGATATTTACAATCAAAGGGTTTCTTATCGAAATTAAAAAAAAGTTATTAGTTTTTTTAAATATTCACTGAACTAAAAATTAGGACTTGATGAGCTTCTGCAGGGTATCTTCTATTTTTTTTACTTTTTTTTTTGGTAAAGGCTTTGATTTATAATATCATGTATTCATGTTTTCAAGTATATTTTTGAGTTTACATTGAGAGATTAGTCTTTATATATTCATTTAATGGTATATATTCATTTAACAGCTAGAGTATTTATATATTTAAACTTAAATGTATGTTACATACTCTCTTTTTAATTTTCAAATCCTATTTTTTCTTCTCTCTTATTTAAGAAAAAATTCTTTCCAAAAGTTTATCTATAAAGTTCAAGTTAATAGTTAACTACTTCCCTAATTTTTTCAAATAAAATTAAATCATCTACAACAAATGTGTAATAACGGATAGTAATTTGTTTATCGTATATCAAGCACATCCACAATTATATTAAACAAGTGAAAATTTAAAGGCAAATCTTTAATCACCCTTATTATACTAGTAGACAGCTCATCATATATGTCCTAAGTAAAAGTCAAGCAAACACCTTTATTAAATTCTTTTTTTACACTTGATCATTATCCCTTATTTTTGTCAATACTTTGATATTTATCCCACAATTTTAATAAAAGATAAGTGTCTTTTAGTGTAAAAGTTTAAGATAATTATTTATCTCTAATTTAATATAGTCCCTCATGTGAAATTATATAAATAAAAATTATATATTTATAGGTGTTTCGGTAATTATGATAAATCTTGTTAGAATAGGTTTTGATATCATCTTAAGAAATAAATTTTAAATTTAACTCAATTTTACAAAATTAACTTGTAAGGTGTTGTTTGTACCTAGTTATATATTATGAATTGATCTTGAGTCGATAGAGGATCTTCAACATATTCCTTTCACATCGAAATTACCTAACTCGTGCATAAATAAATTTATAAATGATTTGATAACAGTGACATAATAGATCTATTAAACTTGTTAAAAAAGACTCTAATATCATCTTAAAAAATAAATTTTAAGTATAATTCAATTTTATAAAACTAGGTTCTAAAATGAGATTTACATTCATTATGAATTAAATTTACCTCTCTATGAATTAAACTTAACTTAGTTAAATCTCTCCAATATTGAATATAGGAACCAAAGAATTCTTACCAAATTTAAATAACTTAATGAATGATGTTCAACACACATTTAAACTGTTTGGCTCCAAAACTTTACTATTATCTATTATATTAAAGACTCTCTTTTGCTTGTCCAATAAAATTTTACAATTATAAACTAAATTTTGTCGTCTCCGTTTTGTAGTGATATGTGATATTTTTTTCCCTCCATTGTCAATACATCTTACTTTATTCAAATATATTGCTTTCCTTTTTTAACTAACTTTTAATCAATACATTTTCAATTCTGTCTTGAAGTCTTTCTAAAATTCTTCAAGATCTTTAAATTATATCTGACTTCTAGTTTTTACTAAAATTATCTGTCTCATTTTAAATACCTTTCCCAATTTTTAGCATGATATCACCTATGTCAATTTCTAAACATTTTCCTTTTTTTTTTACTTCAACATTTTCATTCCATGAAAAAACTCATTTAACAACATATTTTATCTTAAACATCACGTTCCAAATGAAATTAGCATTGCCGACGTAATTACACAATTGGGGAAAAAAAGAGTATAGTTAGTTTTATGTTTTATAAGTCATGTTTTACATGTTCAATAGTATTAATCTTTTTTTATGTATATTTTAAAAGTCGTTCAAAATAATTTATAATTCATTGATAGTGTGAAGAAATAGATATTGACAATGGACGAAAATTAATTTTAAAAATAGAAATTAACAACTTAAACGAAGTGCTGGATTGTACACAACAATACGTTTGGGCAAAAACTTCCTGCACCCATCACTTCTAACCTAGACCCCATCATTTTTCAAAATACATTTTGAGAAGTTTTTTCCAGAATATAAAATTTTATATTCTGATTCGAAAAATATTTTAGAAAAAGTTTTTCATAATATATTTCTAATTATAAGAATTAGTTTCCAGAAAAGCTAGAGTGAAGGATATTAGACCTCTCTGCCTAGCTTTCTTTTTTCTCCACCTTTTTCTTTATAGTTTTAGGAAGGTTTATTATCTTCTTCATAATTATATCACACTTATGCGTAGACAATAAAGAATAAAACAATATAGATGAAAAACAATTGTTTTAAATAATTTTTTCTATATCCTCAAAGATTTGAATTTTAAAATTTTTACATATAATTGTGGTTTTAAAGCTTGAAAATAGCTGTATTATAGGATAAAGATGATTTAAATTGAAGTTTAAAATTTAAAAGGATGGTTGTATCTGATTATTTTGGGTTGACAAATAATGCAAAAAATTAAGATTATCCATGCAGATGAAAATTCTTAAACCTAAACCTTAAACTATTCCACACTCATTTCACCCAACACATAGTGATTTACCCAATCCATGATAATTTGTTCATCAAATTATATAATCCACCCAATAGATGAAATTTCATCAAAGCAATCTTAATCCGAGATTAATGAAAAATTTTAATTAATAAAATTCACTCAAGGAAATAGTTTTAATAAAAAAACAAGTTATATAATATGAAATTACTCATGCTTTATACACTTATCTTCTGTAACCTAGATCAACAGAAAAAGGCATTTTCTAGAAAATTCATTAAAGATTAAAAAATACATACAAATTAAAACATCACCGATTTGAGCCAAGCACACAGAAAACTACATGAACTTTTTGGCTCCTGATGTTGAAGCTACCAATACATAAATTAGGAGCCACCAAATACCTGCAAGGAACATGATGGAAACACTTTGAATTAAAAACTAACGACTTCATATATTAAGTTACCACATATTTTCAAGTGAGAAAAGAGAGAACAATAAAAAGCACAAAATGAAAACCAATAAAACAATTATGATTTAGCTCCTACAGTTTCTTTTTCCATTCCTGTAATTTTGAAATAACTATTTCTTGTCATAAAAAATTTATATAACATTTGAAATAACTACTCTAGTCTCATAAAATGAGTAAACTTAAGTTTTGGTCTTTATAAAATATTTTTCCTTAATTTTCATTCCTCCAAAACTTGAAATTACTATTTTTGGTCCGTACCATTCATCTTTAAATAAATATTATTTATTTATTAAGGATTTTAGATTCTTTTCAGAAACATTATATGTTGATATTATTTCATTTATACTAGTGGAGACACTCAATATGGTCCACTCAACTTGTCTTCAACGCATGAACAGATAACAAATATCACGTAATATATAAAGAAAACCGTGGTTTCAAATTTTAAGGATGGGAACAGAAGATTTTACAGGGACCAAAACATACTAACAACACATTTAAACCAACTATTATCTCTAACCAATAACGAAATTGTTACTTACAGAATCCAATACATCGTCAGAGAGCTCAGGTTTATTTTTTTTGGCATCGCCAGCGATCGGCTTTGTTTGAGGGAAATGGCGAATCACTTTCGCGACTCCTGAGTCAGGTTCAATCTTCTTCTTCTGTCAAGTAAAATGCTACTATGTCAGTATGAACTGATTCTTCAATATACATATTTATCGAAATTTGAAAAAAAATACAAATGAAAAGAAATAGCTGAAGGTGTCCTTGAACAAACTTTCTATTGCCATACTTGTGAAGCAGATTATTTAAGGCAGTGTTAAAAATCAAATCAAAACAAAACCTATAACTGTCAACAAATACACGAAACATGATAGTTCAAGAATCTTTGCAGCTTCAGGTAAAAAGTATCTACATCAATAATCCGAAAAAAAGGTTCTTCCATCAGAGAAGACAATCGTAGCTACTCAGCATGTACGTCTAGTTTTAAGGAGCTAAGATAATTCAGATAGAAACAAGTTATGCAATTAAGCACATGCAATGGAACACAAAATAAAAGTGGATCAGAAATTCATAGCACCTATACTATCAAATGTCACCAAGGAGTATGAGTTTTCCAAGTTATAGTCTAACCAATAAGGAGTAAAAATCAAATTATTAAAAGTCAGTAATTGAGTTCCCTGAAACGCAGAAGTATACTATTTATATTGCAAGTCACAAAACGATACAGCCGTATCAGAGGTAGTTGCAAAAAGAATGACAAACAGCAGGAAATAAAGGAAAGAAAGGATGGGAGTAGATGAGAGTCAAGGCTCCCCCCCAAGCAAGAGAAACTCTCTGCTCCAATTTTCAATTATGATCCTCCAAAAAGATGCCTTCTCATCAGTACATGATTACTGATAGCAGAAATGCACACATCACACTCCACTAACTAACTAGCAGCCGAAATTCCCCTATCTACCCCTTCTACCTTTAACAGAAGCAAAAACACATATAATTGGTTAGACTTGGGCTTGGATCTGATATAAGTCTGAAATGGCTTATCCCATTTTTTGAGGCACTTGCCAATCACAAATCAATATTTAAAAATTGCAGTAGATTCCAAAGCCACCCTCGTATAATGATTTAATTTATTGTTCTCAAAAACAGATTTGTTTAACTTATCCGTACTGTGATTGTTAGATTAGGTCCAAATATAGGGCATAATTCAAATCCTCAAATTAGTCTGCCTGTGGCAGTCCGAAACAGTAGCCAAAAATAAGTATAAGTTGCATTGCACTGTTGTGATCGAATGGAGATACAATAGATACACCTTACTGCCATTTAGAGAGGCAATTCTCATGGATTAACATTTACAAATTATATAAAAAGAAAGGACTTCCATTTCCATAACTCATGAGTTATTTTAGAGACAGATCAGGTTATATGAACAGAAAACAGTAAAAATGCTATCTCATGGTCTGCCAGAATTGCCACACACAACAGCTGTATGAAAGCCAAAATAAAACACAGTACAAGACTCAAGAAGCAGGGATGACTGAGTTTTTACGAGGTTTATGGTTAAAAACTCTAATTCTTCTGGTTCAAGTTGAGAATTGAATAATGCTAGTTATTTTACAATTCCTCCAAGGTAAACAAACTGCAGCAATAAATTTTAATTCCAAGACAAGCCAAAAGTATAACAAACAAGATGTTTCAAATTAGAAAACCACATTTAAACAGAAAGCTTAATTTCTTGCTCAATTTCATGCTCCAATTAATGGAGAACTTTTATAAGTATTCTGAAAAATGCTAACCATTTTCACACCAACCCAAGAAGATATTTGAAAGCTGACAATTTTAAACAATAACAGACAAGAAAATTAACTACAGTTTAGTTATTTGCTTAATGAAAATGCTCTCTCACTACGTCTACTTATTTGATATCACCCAATACCAGAAAAAAGTATGTCTCAAAGTCAGGTAGGTACCAACCAAGAAAAATGAAGAAAATGTCAATCAATAGATTTACCGTCCATTTCTTGTTCATTGGGGTTGACTTTCAAGATAAGGTTTCTTGTTTAAAATTAAATGCCTGAAGTACATACCTCCAACATTTAAACTAAAGGTAATGATGGCATTACACCAAATTTACTTCATAAGTCTTTGAAATGTGTAGACATAATAGCATACCTTCTTTAGCCGCTCCTCTATAGCATCCAAAGCACGTGATTGATCAACTCTGGACAGATAGAAATCCCTCTCTCTCTTGGCAGCAGAAAGTTCTACAGCCAGCTTTTGCTCCCGAATAGCTTTCTTTAAGGCTGTACGATATACATTGTTTTAGCACAATCGGCTTAAGCTCCACCAATAAAAGACACTAATCATAAAGTGCTCACCTAGTTCTTCAGTCAGATCATCCCACTTGAACTTACTTAAGTACTTAATATTCCAAAGGTCATAGTAGAATGACGACCTCTTCTTCCCCCCTTGAAGACAAACAGTACAAATCAGAAACTTGAAAACCGAATTCATACTAAAGAAATAACCTGCTGTAGTAAGCATACAGCACTATGAAACATCATATTTCTATTTCACTAAACTTAAAGAATAAACCTATTCTAGAGTTTATAGGACAACATAACGATTCCCATCAAAAGACTGAAGAAGCAAGAACAATGCGTATAACCACTACATGTATATACAATCCTGCTACTACAGATAAACACCATATCATAGAAATGTATGATAGTCAAAGCATTAGAACTTACGAAATACTAATATTCTATAATCATTAAGAGAAAACATTACAATTTTCATTTAAGAATGAAGAACAAAGAGCAGCAGGTGTCTGACAGTGATACAAGAATCAAACACGTACCTATTTGTTCACCATTTAACATATTGGCAACCCTCTTAGCAACCCTTTTATTACGGAATTCAACCCATCTACACAGAAGAGAAAAACCCAATGATCATATTCATATCTCTCCAACAAAAAAAAAAACAGTAACCATTGGAACAACTTCAATCAGATACCAATACTATTCCAAAATAAAACATAAATAAATACCCTTCTGAATATTCTTGGTCTCGAGATCCACGGGACCGCTTAGAATGCACTTGAGTAGCAGAACCTTAAAAATTAAAATAATAACAAAAATATCAACCACAACAAAATTCAAAATAAAGAAATAGTATACACCTTTAAGAATTTTATTAGAATGCCCCGACATACAGGGTGATTTCCAATAACTAACTTCTTATAGCTTGAGACATATGGAGTTACTATGCTTTTCGGGCATTCAAACTATTAAAATGTTACCACTCTTATTATTTTTCCAATTTTACCTTCTACGTTTTTTCTTGATCATTTTTTACCACCATCTTTTTAAATTTTCACACATGTGTAACAAAACAATGATGTATATCTTCCATAAATTGATGGAAAAATGCACGAAAGTTAGCTTGCAAAATTCACAAAGTGATGATAAAGTATTTATTTCACAATAAATGTTAAAATCTAACTGAAAATATATGAAACAAACCAGCAAAACATCATCAATGGTTTAATTTCATGCTTTTTCAAACACTAAAATCAAGTTTTCTCCAAATAAAAAGAATAATCCGAAAAAAATTAGAGGGACAGACCTTGAGGAGCGAGAAAAATTCGTTGGATATCACCGAACTGAGAGAGAATGTGGCGAAGCTTTACGTGGTCCATGTGAGGAGGGATTCGACTCAAATAGCACACACCACGCTTCGCCGCGTCCTTCGACGCCACTTTCTTCTTCTTTGTTTTCTTCATTTTCGCGTTTTCGCTGTTGGATGTGGCTTCTGCTGCGTCAATCTCAGCGTCTTCTTTCTCTTTCTCCGAAGGATTCATGGTAATCTGAAATAGAAATTTGACTTTCGGAATAAATTAATCTAAAAGAACAAAATGCATTCTAAATCCTCAACCGTAAACTTCCGAAACGTAAAATTATATTTTGTAATAGACTAATCCGAAATTCAAAAATAAGCTTTCAAATTGGGGTGATCCGAAATACAATTTTACGTTCTGGAATAGTCTCTTCCACAGAATTACAGTTCCAAAACACTTCCGGATTAAACCCAAATTCAAATCCAAAAGGCAACGTAGGACGCCACCCACCTCCTTCCCCTTTCCCTTCCCCTGCCATTAACATCGGTATACGTACCTTCACAGCCGGTGACGTGAACTGCGGACGACGTAGCAGCTCTTCGGCGGCAGCTCTTCACAGGACGACGGAGGCTCTTCCCTTACTGTGGGCGGCGCATATACTGAAAGTGTGGGCCGAAGGTATGGAGGTTCAGGGTTGCACAAGGGTAACGGCTTCCACTATGATACAAATTGAAATTGTATCCTATTCTAAATAAATATTTAATATACCAACTGTTTTTATTTTTAAATTTATATATTAAATAATTTGTTTTTTTATATACGTACAAATATATATATTTTAAAAATATGATATATTTTTATTTTTTTAATAATAATTTATTTTATTTTTTATTAATTTGTTTAAATGATATATTTAATGATATATTTTATATATTTATAATTCAGTTAAATCTATTTTTATAAATATTTAATTTTCTGATAATAAAATTAATGTTTATTAAAAAAATAATTTTTAATATTTATAAGATTATTTTTTATTATTTTTTAATACTTATCAAGATAATTTGTATTTATTGTTAATATAACAACAAAGAGAAAGAGACGCTAATAATTTTTTTTACACTTATCTTAATCGTAACTTATGTGTAATAGAAAAGAAAAATTATTTAAAAATAAATTTTAAAATAAAAATAATAAAAATATTATTAACATATTAGAAATTTATTAAGTCTAATAAATAATTTGTATGGGATAAAAAATAATTACCAAGATAATTCGTTAAAGGTTAATTTTGAAATTCATGCCAATTTTAGGGCAATTTTCCCTGCACCACCTCTGTAAGAAAAAGGAAAATTGCCGTTTTAACCTTTTTATTCTTTGTTTTCGTGGTGGTTGTATCCCTTCTTCTCTCATTATGAATTACACAATATATTACTTTTTTTTCTTAGTAAATCCTTAATATGTTAATAATATTTTTATTTTAAAAATTATTTATTAAATATTTTTTTCTCTTCACGTGCAGAAACATTTTTGTTATATGCATAGTATTTTTAAAAAATATGATATATTTTTTATTTTCTTAATAATAATAAAAATGATATTAATAATTGTTTTGTAAGATAAATGTGAATAATTATTTATTTTATTTTTTATTAGTTTGTTAAATGAGATATTTTGCTATTAAGATATTTATAACTTATACTATTAATTTTAAAAAATATTATTTTTAAATATTTAGTTTTGTCATAACAAAATAAATTTTAAAATAAAAATAATAAAAATATTGTTGGTATATTAAGAATTTTTTAAAGTCAGGAAACAATTTGTATAAGGAAAATGTTTGTTTGTCAACCCCACGTGTATTACAACCACATTACGACTGTAATGTAGCATTTTATGACATGACACTGGGGGCATAAATGATAAATGACAGGATAGGGGCATAATGGTTTGATTGTTAAATGTTTGCAAAACATACGGAAGGTGCTTCGCGCCTGGTATTTGAAAATCAATGGAAGAACCTTTGAGTGCTTCGTGCTTGGTTGCAAACTCTTTGAGGAAAAAAGCAAGAATCTTTGTTGCGCTCGACGGCCGTTGGGAGGGGTGGAGGGCGACGGCGACGAGAAGATGTGTGAGGGAAAATCAAATAAGGGAACCTGTCCGTAGCTGCGCTGCGACGCTCAAACTAAATGAGATGAAACTCAAACCCTAAATTTAACCCCAATACCAGCTAGATAAAATTTGACACGTAAGGCACGAGTGGCCACATCAGTGCCACGTGCGGTTGTAACCTGGGTGTAATGCCACCTCAGGTTGTCAATCTATAATTACTCTTTGTATAATGCAGGAAGCAATTGCCTAGCACAATTCCAAATACTATTTCTTCATATTATTTGTATTTTAAATTTTGCAATTCAAAATATAAAAATAATTTATATTTTAAAGTATATAATTTAAAATAAAAAATAATTTTATATTTTAAATTATATAATTTAATATAAAAATAATATTTCAGATTTTATAATTTTGAATACAATTTTTTTTATATTTCAAATTATATAATTTAAAATATAAATTTTAAAAAAGTATTTTGATATTTTGAGTACAGGGGTGCAGGAAGAAAAATATAGAGGTGTAAGAAGAAGCACCCAGATTTTTATGACGATTCTATCCGAATTATTTTCCCACTCCGTTTTCTAATTTTTAAAAATAACATTTAAGTAGTAATAAATCATAGTTGTCCTTAGCATCCTTGACAAAGTCAAAGCTACAAAAGTTAATGGTCATGTTTTAAATTAAGAAAGATAATAAAATTTTTATTTTCAATTTATGTTTTATAAAACTAGGAACATAAAACCTTGTTTCAAGCAAAAACAACTTTCTTTTTTATAAAAGCAAATTTGCATCTTCGTTTATAAGAAAATTTAATAATATTTTTTATATTTTTCTAATACTTTGTTACTTAAAATTTATATAAATTCCACTAATTTGGGAGTGAGACTATAAAAATTGGAAATAAGATTTAATAGTCACCCATAACAAACGTAAAGCTTAAATAATTTTTTTATTTTCCATAAATTTATGAATTTTGAGTGCGATAATTTCTTTATTTTTCCATTCATTTTGTGTAAAATAATTCAGTTTTTGGCTCCTAATATTTACTTCCATGTGATAAATGATAAATTATCTCAAAAATACTCAATAATAGTGAATTAAGATTGATATATGTATTTTGATACATTTAATCTCAATAAAAATAAAAATAACTTATTGTTTAAGCTTAAAGTTGATTTTCTAATACAGTAATAGAGTCTATTCTTTCTTAAGGTTGTTATTCACTGTGAGGTTATTGTCAGACTAATTACAAATAATAATTATTTTGTAATATTAAAATCTATCTCCTAACAAGGAAATAAGTTTTTCATTTAAAGAATTCATATAAGTATTTTAATGTGAAAAGAACCTATGAAATTCAAGAAAGAAAATTCTATATTATGACCCCGTTTTTAAACAAATATAACCAATTATCAACTTACCATTGTTTTTATTTTTGTCTCTCATAATATCTCCTAATGAAAACATTTTTTATGTATCAAAATTTGTAACATAGTACTGTGTTCCTTATATATAACTTAACTTTTTAGTATAGTTAAAACATATATGTTATGTATGTTGTAAAACATATATCACGTTAATTTTATTTATTTCTGGATTTCCAAATTCTTTAAAATGGCTAAAGTTTAAAAATATAAATATTAATAAATTATGTTTTAAAAATAGGAGTTTTAATAAAAGCATATAAAAATATAATTTTATCAAAGTGGCACTCCAGTCTTTATATTTGAATTCAAGTTAATTAGATACGTTAGGAATTGATTAATTAATTCTGAATATTTCTTTTTAAATTTAAAATATCTTAAATATGATTTTATTCTCTGCTGCATAACAGATTTTTTTAATCGAAATTTTAATTTCTGCGTACTGCATTGATGATGAGTATTTAATAGTTTGAATCTTGCAAAACTGGGATTGAATGCATAGTGCTTAAAATTTACTCGGGACAAATTATTTCAGCACAATAATTTGAAACACGAAATTAAGTACAATAATATTTATATTAATAACTGTATGAAATAACTCATTGGAGAAAAGTTTCTTCGAAAATGAAAATTGGTTTTTTAGCTTGATATATGTACTTTAAAGTCTTTGATTACTATCTTGTTTATTCTTTCATTCAAAATTAAAATTATTATGGTATGTAATAATTAAAAATTAAAATCAGAGATTTAAAATTTCAATGATAACATCTCAACAAATTATTTCATGATCACGAATAATTTAATAAAATTAATATATTAAAAACTTTCAGCGAAGTTAGAAAATATTAATATTTTTTTAATAGATATAGTTTGTGTAATATTCTAAAATATGAATGTAATATATTATTATTTTTATCATAATTTTTATTTTAAAGCAAATTATATATATATAAAATAAAATAATAATAAATAATGTAAATATTTAAATAAATTATGATCTTAACAATATTCAGTTGTAAGTATTCGGTTTGGATATAGAAAAAATATTATAGTAATTTGGTTGTTAGTAATATCTTAACATTCGGTTGTATATACTTAGTTCAAATTTAGAGAAATGAGAATAATTCAGTTGTTGATACTGGGTTTGAAAGAAATACTTTTTGTATTCAATTGTGTATACTTTATTTATATTTAGGGAGATAATTATTTTAAAATGTATATATATATTCTATAAAGTATAATTTTTTAATTTATAATATTTATTGGAAAAAATCATTTTTATTTTTTATTTAAAAAAGTTTTTATATCGATTCTTTTGTTTATCTTATTCTTTATTTAAAAAAACTTTTATCTTGATTCGTTTGTTTATCTTCATTGAAATTAAGAGAGAATGAAGCAACCACAAAAAAAAGGGAAATCACAAAAAAAAAAAGTGGAATCACAAAAGAGAAGTAAAAACAGAGCATCTGTAATTGGTTTAGGGTTTAAACCCTGAGAAACCCATGTTACTCTTTTTTAATTGCTATCAATTTTCTCTGCTTCTCTTCACTCTGCCTCTCTTCTCTAATTTACGCTATTTTCATTTTTCTCTCTGCATAAGAGAAATTGAAAATGTGTCGCAGGAACAGTTTAGGAAACGAGAAAATGAAGAACAGTTTTTGTATCATACGGCTGACGTGGCAACTCTTCAAAACAGAATATATTAGGATAAAAGTGATAAATAATAGTTAATAACTAATTTTGTCAGGAGATCTTAATAGAGATACACAAGATTTGTAAGTTTACTGTTACACCTATAAATACAAGTTCAATCATAATATAAAATGTCTTTAAATTTTTTACTGGGATGGTAGATACTGGATCTAAAGAGCAATCTCTCTTGAAACGGTAGATATTAGATCTAAAGAGCAACTAAGCAGCATACAAAGAGACTCTCTCCTGGGACGGTAGATACTGGATCTAAAGAGCAACCTCTCTTCCGGGACAGTAGATACTGGATCTAAAGAGCAACCTCTCCCGGGACGGTAGATATTGGATCTAAAGAGCATTGGATCTAAAGAACAACCAAGCAGCATACAAAGGAGCGATCCAAGAGTTTAAGCAGGCGCATTTGATACCCTTTGCAAAGAAAACAAAAGGTCACGAAAAAGGCTCGAGAGGATGGAGAAAGAGCAACATAACAGATAAATTCACGCGGAGAGAGAAGGCTCTCGGCAAGAGAGTCGAAAAGAATAACCTCGGGCAGGGTAGACAACTGGGAAGAGCAGCCACAGTCAGACGGTCAAAGAAGAGAACCCCGACATGAGCGTCGGAGAGCTCTTCCCAGCCGAGAAGAGCGAGATGAGACATCACATCTTGTCGACGACTCATGTGGGCAATTTCTTTTTACTGATGAAATACTGGCAACCAAGCTGCCTCCTAACTGGTCCAATGCTGCATCGGACAAGTACGACAACTCAACAGATCCGGACTAGCACATCGATGTGTATGTCTCTCAGTTAACTTTATTCACTCAACAACTAGTTGTCATGGTTCCTAGTTATCACCATTGAAGCATAGTCAATCTCGGCCCCACGGTGAGTGCCAAAATGTTCTTGCAAGAGACCGGTTGACTCCCGCAACAACAATGTCTTCTCTTCCGCAACAACAATGTCTTCTCTTGATTGCTCTTCGGTTGCTCCTTTGTATGCTCCTTGATTGCTCTTTAGATCCAATGCTCTTTAAATCTAATATCTACCGTCACGGGAGGTTGCTCTTTAAATCCAGTATCTACCATCCGGGAAAAGAGTCCTACAGACACTTTTATGTTATGATTAAACTTGTATTTATAGGTGTAAACACTTTTATGTTATGATTGAACTTGTATTTATAGGTGTAAGTTCGATTCTTTTTTCACTTTTAAAATCAAGTATAATTTTTTTCTTTATAATATTTATTGAAAAACAATTTATTTTAATTATTTATACAAAATTTATTAAGAGTAAGAAAGAGGATGGTGTGGAGGACGGGTGTGGAATGAGATCTGTGGTCTCTCGCGTGAGAGTGAGTATTTATGAGTTAAAAAACCAAACATTTGGAGGCTCCTTTTTTTAAGTGCACTGTGGCTTTTAGGAGTGTAAGATATATATTGAGACTTTTTTATACTATTAACTTTTTTATTTTTTATTTTTTTAATAGATCTATTTAATAGCACTTTTTTATCTTTCTTTTTATTTTTTATTCTTTTCGTTAAAATAATATTTTGTCTTTTTATTTTTTATTTTGTACTGTTGGTATATTAATTAGGATTATTTTTTATTTACCTTTTATTTTTTTTACAGTTAAATCAATTATAATTATTCTTCAAATTTTTATATACTTTTTTTTTTACTTTTTTTCTGCATTAGTTATTAAAAATTCTAATTATTAATTTGTTAAAATTAAGATAAAAAGTAATATAAAAATAACTAAATTAATTCTTTTAAAAAAACAATATAACGAAAATAAAATGAAATATTTTATTGGTTCTTTTAATTAATTAATTATAATAGAAAAATGATAAATTATTTTATTTTATGTTTTATAATAAATTTAAATTTGGAAGAATAAATTATATTAAAATAAATTATAATAATTTTGTGACTGTATTTTTATATTAAAATTGATATTGGATGAAAAAAATTATAATAAATTATAAAGTTGTTATTTGAATTAAAATTTATATTTCTAGTTTGTTAAAAAATATCTAAATAATTAATAGCAAAAATTAAATAAAATTTTGATAAAGATAAAATTTGATTTTTTTATTAAGATAAATTTTGATTTTTTATAAAGATAAAATTTGGTTTTTGATAGAGATAGAATTTAATTTTTTATAAAGATAAAATTTGATTTTCGATAAAGATATCATTGATTTTTGATAATGATAAAATTTGATTTTTTATAAAGATAAAATTTGTGTTTCATTTCACACAAAATATTTCATGTACCATTAATTAAACTATTTAGTGAATATATGTTTGTCATCTATTTTCCATTTTATGTTTAACATATACTTGCATCATTTCAATGATTAATAATTTTTAACTAACAAACATAACATTTAAAAGTAATTTACAAATAAATTAAATTTTATTTAAAATTTTAAAAAAATTTAATTAATATTTATTTATAAAAAATACTCTAACAATTTTATTTTATTTTTGCTATTAATTATGTAGATATATTTTTAACAAATAAAAAATACAAATTTTAATTTAGATAACAATTTTATAATTTATTATAATTTTTTCTTCCAGTATTAATTTTAATATAAAAATACAATTACAAAATTACTATAATAAAATATAATTACAAAATCATAAAAAATAAAAAGAAAACAAAAATACTAATCATAATTAATGTATTAACGTAAGAAAACACAAAAGAGGGTTATTTTAGTATATAAAAAAACAAAAATAAAAAACAAAAAAAAGTATTATTTCCGAAATTAAAGAATAAAAAGATTTATTAAAAGAAATAAAGAGTAAAAAAATGTTAGTAGTGATGGTGAGAATGGGTGGCGTGGAAAAGTCAATCATTGTTAAGTTCCGACTTTTGTATATACTTGAAGAGAAAAAGTGAGTGAGATTGAGTGTATACAAAAGTGAGAGATAAAAAGGTGAGAGATGAAAAAAGAAAATGTATATGTTTTTTTTTCTTTTTTTTTTATTTTGTTTATTGTCTTCGATTTTTTCTTTTTTCTTAAAACTTAATGGGTTAGGCTCAATTTTTTTTATAACACTAAAAAAAAGTTAAAACTACAAAGTAATTACTTTGAATATATAAAAAAAAGTTATACTTTTAATTTTATAATATTTATTTAAATTATTTTATTTATTTTTATTTTTTTAAGTTAATCGAAAAACACTTTTTTGTGTTTTTAAAAGTTTTTTTAAAACACTAGTTAAACACATTTTTTTTTATTTTTTGAAAAAAAACAAATATTTATCCTGACAATTGAATGTTGACAACCGTTCCTTTTTATTTAGGTTTTATTGGATAATATGAAAACTTTTAGAAATTTTCATATTATCATAGTAAAAGATAAGTAAAGACAAAAATAATGATTTCGTTCGAATTTCAAGAAAGACAATGTACAAAGAAGAAAGATTTCGGCCATTCACGAGAAGAGGACATTGTTTGACAGACCGAAAAGTAAAAGGGGTTGAGACCATTCCCGTGGAGTTGGTCTTACACCATCACAACTAAAAGTAAAACTGATGTCGAGACTTTGGCCACATTGTCACGTGATGAAAAATAAAAATGAGGTCAAGATCTTGACCATGCCGAGAGGGTTGTGCATTGTCACGCGCAGAAAAAATAAAAGTGAGGTCGAGACCTTGGTTGAGAGAGTCATGCACCGTCACGTGTTGAGAAAAATAAAAGTGAGGTTGAGACCTTGACCATGCCGAGAGGGTTATGCACCGTCACTATTGAATGACAAAGAGTGATTATACGCAGATGAATACCATGTAAACGCTGAAATAGATTTTGAAGAAAGTAAGGGTTCGTCTGCTAATGAAGGTGCATGAATGCATGGAAATCTTCATTTTTATGTTGATATTTAGGATGATACAAAAGGTAAGAATGCTTGAATGCATGCATGAGATTCAATTTTTGTTTTTTTTTTTTACTTCTTGCTGAATGAAAGTGTATGGATTAATGAATGATAGTTTACTTTTGTTATTCTTGTTTGAATGAAAGTACATGAGACTCTATTTTTCATTTTTGTTTGAATGAGAATGCATGGATAAACATAAGAAACTCTATTTTTCATTTTTGTTTGAATGAGAATGCATGGATGAATGCAAAAGTCTTTATTTTTTCACTTTTTCTATTTAGATAAAATCAGGTGTTGACACAATCAAATAAAAAAAATGAAGAAGTAAGGGTTAAAACAAGGATATGGAAGTTCAACAAGCCTTATGAAGAAGATGCGATGTTGTTCCAGTGATAGAAATGTTATGTGTTATGCATTAAGTTACAATGGATGAAGATGACACACTTCATAAAGAAACAAGGCATGTTACTAGAAACAAGGTATGTTAGTAGGTGGGTAGGATGTTGCAGATATGGTGCTCGTCAGAGAAAAAAAGTGACAAACAACAACAAATGATAGCAAACTACAACAAAATATAATGCATTCATCATATATCAATAGACAAGCCAAACTAGGTGTTCATTGTAACAAAATAATGAAAAAGATGCAATATTGTTCTAGTGACAAAAAGGTGACATGTGATGTGTCAAGTTGTGATGGATGAAGATGACACACTTGACAAAGAAACAAGGTATGTTACTAGGTGTGTGGATGTTGGAGATCTAGTTCTTGTCAGAGAAAAAAGTGGCAAACAACAGTGGATGACAACCCTAAACCCTATTTATAATTTTCCAACGCACGTCCATGGTTTTGTATACACTGTCGTCACCTCTAACGCACCTCCACTGATTTTGTTTGTTGTTGTGGCTGTCGGTTTGCTTTCGTCGTTCACCAACATCTACATATTTGTCAACCATTTAAGGTATGGATGATTTATTAAACGTTTTGTTGTTGATTTGGGTGGTTTTTGTGGGTTTTTGCGTTTTGGGGGTGGTACTGTGGGTTTTTTTTTTTTTTTCCGTTGATAATGAGTTTCGAAATGGGGTGTTCCGAAACTGTCGAATTCGAAGAACAGTTCCGGAACACCCCATTCCAAAACTCATTATCAATGTGTTGGGAGTAATCCGAGGAGGAAACCTTGGAGAGACAAACAAGAATGAGAAATGAGCCAAATCACATATAGGGGAATAACACCACCTTCAACCCAAAACCTTAAGGCATTAGGTTTGTGGGTCTTCTTTCTTATATGTTACTCAACTTTCTCATTTCTACCCAATGTGGGACTTAGACTCACACTTGAATACCTAACAATCTCCCCCTCAAGTGAGAGTCACTCCTCCTCCACATTGATACATTCCCCCTCGAACGGAAGTATTCTCAACCCGAGTACATTACTCATGACCCCTCACTTGTATCGCCGTTCACACACTTATACGGGACACGCTTGCCTGAAATCACCATCAGGAAGACTTTCGATACAGGGTCAAACTGTACTCGCCAAAGCCGCAAACCAACGGCTCTGATACCACTTGATAAGGAGAATCCGAGGGGGTAAACACTGGGGAGATCTTACAAGAATGAGAACTGAGCCAACATATAAGGAAATGACACCACCTTCAACCCAAAACTTTAAGGCTTTAGGTTTGTGGGTCTTCTTTCATATATGTTGCTCAACTTTCTCATTCCTACTCAATGTGGAACTTAGACTCACACTTGGATACCTAACAATCTCCCCCTCAAGTGTGAGTCCCTCCTCTACCACATTGATACACTCCCCCTCGAGCGGAAGCAACCTCAACCCGAGTACATTACTCATGACCCCTCACTTGTACCGCCGTTCACACACTTATACGGAGATACTCATGACCCCCCACTTGTACCGCCGTTCACACACTTATACGGGATACTCATGACCCCTCACTTGTACCGCCGTTCACACACTTATACGGGACACGCTTGCTTGAAATCACCATTAGGAAGACTTTCGATACAGGGTCAAACTGTACTCGCCCAAGCCGTAAACCAACGGCTCTGATACCACTTGTTGGGAGAATCCGAGAGGGAAAACCTTGGGAAGACAAACAAGAATGAGAAATGAGCCAAACCACATATAAGGGAATGACACAACCTTCAACCCAAAACCTTAAGGCATTAGGTTTGTGGGTCTTCTTTCTTATATGTTACTCAACTTTCTCATTTCTACCCAATGTGGGACTTAGACTCACACTTGAATACCTAACAATACCCCTCACTTGAACAACGAAAATAACAGTTTAGGAATGGACAGTTTCATAACTATCATAAAACCAATCTCAACCAAGAAAGATTCACTTATCTTGATGAGAGCTAGGTACTAGTTGTCCCCCAATCAATTGCAAGAGCACAAATCCCCTTCAAGAATGAGAATCTATGGTGATCTTGAGTAAATCTTGATCAACCTCTTCAAACTCAAGGGAATATCACCAAGAAAGTCTCAAGTGATGTTTAGAAAAAGGTTTTGAAACTTTGCCAAATGGATTTCGTGCTGCAAAACGCGCAACCGCATGCTTTTATACAAAAATCTGCACTATTAAGTGAAAACAATCGATTGTTTTTGAAAAACAATTGGTTGTTTTCCTTTAGCACAAAAGCAACAAATTGTTTTTCAGAAATAATTGATTATTTTTGTTTTGCAACACTTTTTCTCTTAAAATGATTTTCGAAAATGGTTTTTCACTTGAATAACATGGAGAATATTGCAAGCAAATGATTAAATGACACACACAAATGCAAATATGATCTAAAGAATTTCTATACTACCTCAACCAAGGTCCAAAGCAATCTTCATCAACTCTTTAAAGCTCCATGAAATTTCTTCATCAAATCTTCAATTTAAGAGCATCTTTGTTAATTCTAACAATGTTCACAAAGGCTCAAGGTTGTCACCATCTTGATGTGCATTGGTGCTTCTGACTCATCTTGAGCTTTAATGTGTCTGGCCATGGATCTAGTAATTGGTCCTTGCTTGGGCCTTCTTCCATCATCCTCTCCCTTTTGAAAAACATTTTTCCTCAAATCTGAATCATCTGCCTCATCATTAGTACTACCTGCAAAAGGAATCAAGTCAGTCACATTAAAGGTAGTATGTACACCGTAGTCATCAAATCCAATTGGTAAGCATTATTATTGATCTTTTTAAGGATTTGGAAGAGTCCATCGCCACAGCGACTGAGTGTTGACTTTCTTTGTTTTGGAAATCTATCTTTACTCAAATGGAGCCAAACCCAGTCACCCTCTTCAAAAATTATCTCCCTCTTCCCCTTATTGTTTTGCCTAGCATATTTTTCACTTTGTTGTTGTATTTGTAACTTAACCTTCTCATGCAATTTCTTCACAAATTCAACCTTTGATGCCCTTTCTTCATGGATAAAATCTTGTGGATTGGACAAAGGTAATACATCTTTAGGTGTGAGAGGGTTAAATCCATATACAACCTTAAAAGGTGAATGTTAAGTAGTTTTGTGAACTACTCTGTTGTAGGCAAATTCAATATGGGGTAAGTACTCATACCAAGATTTGTGGTTTCCCTTCAAGATAGCCCTCAACATAGTTGATAGAGATCTATTGACAACTTTAGTTTGTCCATCCATTTGAGGATGACATGAAGTAGAAAAATTAAGCATAATTCCTAACCTTCCCCAAAATGTCCTCCAAAAATGACTAATGAACTTATAATCTCTATCTGAAACTATAGTTTTGGGCAACCCATGAAGTTTAACTACATCCTTGGAAAGAGCTTGGAGATGTTGCTTGCATCATCTACCTTGTGGCATGGAATAAAATGAGTCATCTTGCTAAACCGGTCCACTATCACAAAGATAGAATCAAAGTCCCTTTAGGTTCTAGGCAAACCAAGGACAAAGTCCATACTAATATCCTCTCAAGGTGCACACGCAACAAGTAATGAAGTGTATACTCTATGAGGCATAACTCTAGACTTAGCTTGTAAACAAGCAATGCATTTATAACAATACCTTTGAACATCCTGCCTCATATGAGGCTAGAAAAAAAATTCTTTAGAACATGCACAGTTTTCTCTACCCCAAAATGTCTCATGAAACCTCCTTATGTGTTTCTTTTACAAGGAGCTTTCTGTGTGAACCAAGGGGTATGCACAATTTTCCTTGTTTAAAAAGATACCCATAACTTACATATTAAGTTTTTGTTGACAATGAACAAAGATGGACGAGTGATGAGTATATTTTTATTCATAATTAGAGTATTTAACCTTTATCCTGACATGCACCATATACAATATTCATCATGATATACATACATTGATTGGTTTTACATGCATTTATTTTTTTATCTCATAATTATCATTCATCTTTAAACAGTAAATTTGTAAAGTTGTGCGCATAAGTCTCATTGAATCAAACATATAATTTGAAACTAAGAGAGAGCCTGACTTGGGAGGTTTGAAGAAATAGTTGAGAATTAAAGTAGTGGAAAACAATTTGAATGGTCTTAGAAAACTGGGAGGGAAGCTTAAAGCAATACAAAAGGAATTTTCAGAAGCCGATACGGTTATTGCGACTGTTGGAAGTAGAGGTTCAATCATTAGTCATTATCGCTCTTGCACATGCACCATTGAGATGTTTCACCTTTCAAGATTTCCAATTAATACCTATTATCGAAGAGTTTCAAAGGATTTTGGATATTTCTTTTAAAGGGAAAGTTCCATATACTACCTGAAGCATTACGCCTATGTGTTTGCATTATCAGACATTATGAAAATATCTCGTATGCATTATCAGACATTAAGAAAATATCTCATAAAGAGTTGAATGATAGGATGGTCTTTTTCTTTTTCTTTTAGAAAACAAGTTTTAAAATTATTCTCATAAATAGTTTATAAGATCAAAATCAAACACGTTCTTTTAATCTCAAAAGTGATAACCATACAGATCTATGATTAACTCAAGACATACCTCATGCATTACAGCGAGTGTACTCTGATTATCCTAGAACAAAATTGGTAGAGAGAAAGAAATTGAACTTAAAGTTAGGAGAGTGAAACGATGGACACAGTGAAATGTGAAAGCAGAAAGTAAGAAAGAAAATGGATAGCCCTAGTGGCACTAATGAGGGGCAGTAAGAACGCTCACAAATTAACTGGATGTCAAAAGCCCGAGCCTGTGAGTGATTTATTTTTTTAATAAAAAACTGTATATAATTAATTTAATATTATATGTGTTGTTAACTTGTTAATGTGCAATTTAAGCAAAATGTTTTATAGCATTTTGAGTTGTATTTTAATTCAAATAAGTGTCACATCCTATATATCTCTTATATTTATTTGAGAAAACAAAGATCAATAATATTATTATCTTGTCAATCATATATAAATTTATATGATGATGACTAAATATTATTATCACCATAGTAAAAATATATTTTTTTCACTAAATTATTTTTATTTGAGTTATTTTCGTTATTATGTTATTATAATTTTTTTTATAATTTTTCAAGTGCTTTTTAATAAATATAAGATATATTCAGGAGGATATTGAGATTTTGTAATACATAATTAGAACTACATTGTAGTTAACTCATAACGTGGCAGATATATAAAAGAGTTGTTTACACGTACTTAAATTTTAGATGGTTTTACTATTTACTTAAGTTTTTTATTTTTAAATTTAATAATATAATCTGAAATGTATAATTCAAAGATGAATTTTCAAATTATATGTATGATGGAATGAATTTTCAGGTTATATATGATGGTCGCATTTTAGATTGCAGGAGAATGTGTTGAATATATTATATTAATTAAATATTATATTAACTTCAATTTTATATGTAAATAATTTAGACTTATATTCACTGTTTTTATATTATATTTAATATATTACATGTAGAAAGACAACTATTTCTCTTTTTTCACAAGGCTAATTTTTGTTATATTTAATATAAAAAAAGTTAATTATGTGTAGAAAGAGTGTCACTCTTTCCATTCTTATTTTTCCACAAGGGGAAGTGCGACTTGATGTTTTACTTAACCAATACCATTCAAACATTAAGAATTTCAAATTTCTAGATTGATTGACTTTTCTACCGTAAGACCACATTAAGCATATTGTAAAATTTTAGTTTGATATCATCTTAAAAAAAGAAATAGGAAGGACGTTTTCCTCATCCATTTTTCTTTTGGTTGCTTTTTTCAAGTGCTTGTTTCTGTGATCAAAGTACTCTAATATATAGGTATTTTATTTAAGGGCAGTGGAGGATAATAGTAAATGGCAGTGAACAACCACAAAATATTTATAGAAAAAAATTAGATTAGAAGCACCAAAATGTACAAGAAAAAGGTTATATCTAGGTATTTAAAGCTAACAAGTACTTAGACTTTTTATTTTTCTTTCTTCTTGAGGTAAGAGTCAACAATTGTCTTTGTAAATTACAATTTATAACCGACATTGACATTGAAATAACTTAACATCAACGGTACCTCATGTATTCAGCGAAATAATTACTTAAAAAAGAAAACCTTGATCTATCAAATGTTGGAAAATGGTAAAAAGTGCTCTACATAATCTCCTAAAATACAATCATTCAGTTAAAATTGGGATCTAGCATCATGCCATACATGAATCAAACAAATAATTCTGGTAACTTCTGAATTCTCCAAAAAGGAAAGGAGTGTCTATGAATTTAAGTTGGTCTGTTCCCGAATCTCGCACGCATTTTGTCATATGTTTTAGAAACCAAAAGAAGTCTTGGATCATCTTCAGGTATCTCTCGATCCTGCAATTCAATGGGAAGATATAGCTTTGATTATAACATGTGTGACCATTAGAAAACAATTAAAAAAAGTGAATTCAATAAAAAACGACGAGATTCATATCCTTCAATTGAAGTATTTCATTTGTTTAAAACTGCAATACAAGTATTTCAACGAATATCTGAATAAGAAATCATTCAGTAAACAAAGAAATGAAAACTTAGTGTGCCCCTTTGCATGATGAATCACTTTTCCAATCCTATAACACTGCCCTATTCAAGGAATAGAGCTCTTGGCAATGTGACAAAACAAGATTGAATGGCAGTGCACAAGGACCTGTTAACGATACCGGATCACAACTCATACTAATTAATATCCCCAATCTAGATAAAACAAATTGCAACCTTTGCTATATGATTCATAACTCTTTATCACTAAGATGAATATACAAACTATCAAGAGAAGCTATTTCAAAGAACAAAAAAGAACGAGATGCTATAAATAGGCGAATAACTCACTTTTAAGCCTTGGTAATACGCTTCTACTGCAAGAAATGAAGCGTTAACTTTCCGAGATCGCATCATGTCCCATATGTAGTTAGCAGTGGTATATCCCCCAGTCTACCATTTAAGAAATAAGAACAAAATACACATTATAAATTCCAGAGAACAAATATAAACTTTGTATCAAGCTAGTAACGAGATAGAGTTTCAATACCTTTTCTCTTGCAGCTATAAGCAGGAGCTCACTTCCCAATTTGCTATTCACAAAATAGTTTCTTTCGTTCATCCTTACCTACATTTATAAAATAATATTTGTAAGCCTTTGAAGAGATCAGATAAATCACACCGTGACAAAGTTGACGTCAAAGCTAAGAGGACCTACCAGAATATCTTGAGCAATTTGCATTCCTTTCTCAGTGTACCCAGCCATTGCCCCTTCTGCAAGAGTCTGCAGACATGTTCACTCAATATGCATTTTATGCAAATTGTTTAAAAAACAATCATTTCGAAGCACAGTTCAGCGAGGTAAGGGTGAAACAAATTTTAAACTACATGTATCATGCGTTAGATGCATGACTGGAAAATTGGCATTTTTTAAGTTTGGGCATACTCGCACGAGTCACAAAATGCCAGAAGGGTGTTTATCCATACTTACATCATCCTCAAGATCATTTAAACAAGAATAAACATTGAGATACAATACTTGAAAATCCTAGAAACTTTGACCAGACTCACCACAAAAAGTTCTGCAGCAATAGGCCTTCCCTCATTTATGTGGTTCTCAAAAGTTTGAAGACCACGGTCAATATCTCCTGCATGACAATAGCACCTGCAAAATAATGGTAAACAGACATAAACTAACTTCTTCAATAATGCATCAGGAGAACAGGTATCAGTAGAATTAAACAGAAGGATCAATTCTAGAGCAAAAAATAAAGTCATTTAAGGATTCTTTTTATTCAATTTTTTTGAAAAAAAAAGTTTGAATTAATACACAATTTTTATTATGTTCTTTATTTATTTTTATAAAAAATAGTGATTATTTAATGATTTTGTGTATTTTATCTTTTAGGTTATACAAAATATGCATCTTACGATTCATAATAAGATTCGATTTCCGATTCAAAATACATAAAACCGATTCAGATTTGAATCTCGATTCTATAACCATAAACAACACAACTATGAAAAATCATATATAAGGACTAAGGCCTATGACATGCATATGACATACTACGTATAACAAAAACAGCTTTATAAAAGCTACATGACAAAAGATAATCACTATTCAACACTCCCCTTCAAGCTCAAACATATAAATTGCATGCACTAAGCATGGAACATATAAACTGAATTCGAAGTCCTCTTAATGGTTTAGAATGTGTGTTCATATAAACAATGTGTGTTCATACACTCCAATGACGTGTTCATATATATAAAACTAATTGACAATAAAGCTCTCAGAAATCATACATAATGGCTAAGGCCTATGGCATGCCTATGACATAGGTATAACAAAAACATCTTTATAAAGGCTACACAACAAAAGATAATCATTATTCAACAAAGTTCAAATTGAAAGCGTATTTACCTATCATATCAACCAAATTTAACAAGTTTGGTTTGTTACATGCATGCCTATATACAAAAAAGTCATAGTCTACTTGCAGAAGATATTAGATGTTTAATAACGAATTCAATAGAAGTGTTCTGAATATTGGAAAATGGATAAAACATAGAATCTTAAACGTTACTAATGAATTGGTCAATAGTATATTTATAAAATATATATATATATATATATATATATATATATATACACACACACACACACATACATCAGGACTTTTTGGTTTGAAAGAACTAAATGATGTTGCGCAAAAGAAACCTTTTATCTAACCCAAGACATCCTTCAAAAGAAGCAATGGAATCAAAGAAATTATTTACATGTTAACCACATATATATATATATATATATATATATATAACTACTTTCCGAGGGACTTCTAACAACCTTCTGACATAAATGGTCAAATGGAAAATACCATTAATTTTGCATACTAGTAGGTACTTTCCAGAAAGGGTAATAAGGAAAGGAGCAACTTCAAGAAAATGCTTATTCAACAACTTTCTCAGCATCAATATTTATTTTGTAATTTGATTTCCTTCCCCTTAATCAGGGTCATTGGCAACAAGAAGATCCTTAATTGATTACCTGATTACTTGCATCATAATAAAGATATCAGGAGTTTTCCCGTCCTTGTTCAGCATTTCCAAGAGCGTGTCCGTCAACTGCCACATTTAGATAGCAAGCATGCATATATTAAAAGTTAAATTAAAACAAAAAAGAAAAAAATAATAGCTTGGAAAATAAAATCAATTTGAAATAGGAAATAAAAACAAAAAATGTCAAACAAACAGTTTAGGTGCACAGAGAGAAAGATTTCATGAGTGATGACACCACATATCACAATAAGTGAAGAAGAAATAGCGCAAAAATATAAAAGTGAAGGTGATCAAATTCAATTATTGAAGATTTCTGAAGTCTTTATTTTCAAGGACTCTACTTGGTTTGACAACCACATTAAAAGGGTCTGTTTAAATATACACAAATCTGCAATTCATTTGCAAAATTTTTTCCACGTTTTATTATACAGGATGGTAGGGGCAGGTTTCTGTCACAAAACAAGATTCAAATATGATATTCAGATGTGATACAATCCCTTCATTAAATAAATTAACGGAAAACTTCCTTTAACAGCCAACCAAACCAAAAATTCCACCTTTTTGTTTACGTATAGAAATATAAATCTCTAAAGAACATAAAGTAATGAGAAATTTAAATGTTGATGTCATCCATATTATCTAAATAGATAGAATTTTTGCATACATACAACTTCATTAAGCCGTAAATAGAAAATGAAACTATAGAGATCATAAGCCTAAAAGATTTCTTGTGGCAATATTCTAACTCAGCTTACAGGTGTCCAACGTGGCAACAAGGAAACATAATCTATTGGTTACCTTAAATCATATGACTATTGTACATCTGATCTCTATTTTCTAGTCAGTAAAGAGTGTAACAGCAATAGAACATTTAGAAGGGTTTTAATAAAAAAGGAAGATTAGTTTACATATTTGTTTATCAGAAAATAACTTGTAACCAATTTTTCTTGGTGGTAGTAACTAGATAAGTCAATGAAAATGAAGGATGTAAATATTATTTAAAAGAAATATACAACAACTATAAAATATTAACCAAGAAAATGGATATCATGTCCTGATCTGCATGGAACACCAAATGATGGCCAGATTCAAATATCACATGCAACCAATTTCTACAGGATCTATGTTAATAAAAAAATCCAACATCTTAAATTCATATGGTTGAACGATTTTATTTCACACACATAAACAAATGGAATTGGAAGAACAAATCAAAAGCATATTAAGAAGAATTATTTAACAATAGCATCCAAACTTTAATATGCATGATACTTACCTCGACAATTTTAAGGTCTGCAGCAGCATGAAATGCAGTGTGATATGCTGTAAGTGGTACATTCAAAAACCCTCCACGCCTATAAATATATTCTGCTGTTGGTAAGTTGTATAATTCTTCATCTGTAACACCCATCATCACATTCTCAGCATTGGCACTGTTGGTTTCAACTGAAGACCACATCTTTGACTTCTCCACAAAGTCAATAACCTTCTTCCACAAAATAAAAGTTTTAAACATTACTGGACAAATACAGAATATACGATGCCAAATAAAAAGATAGGTATGATAACTACTTTTGCAGCAAAATCATCAACAAGAGGTGTCTTATTCTTGTGTGCAACTATAAGCCCAGCATAGCAGAACTTGTTTAATCCCAAACCAGCAGCTGTCATATCACGGACAATTGCATTCCTGGATCAATACATTTCAATAAATATAATTTAAATATTCCAAAAGATATAAATATATCTAAGTGACAAGTTGATGATGCTGATATACAATTTGTACTAAGAAACAGACAACTAGAAGTGGAAAGCCACCTACCTTACTTAAAAGACAAGAAAAAAATTATATTCTAGAAAGCCAAGTTTTACCAGTTAGGACATTAAGACTAGAATTTCATAACACATTGTTGAAAATAAAGCAACAATCCTTGAACATTGAGTGACAACAAGAAAGCGATGTAATAAACAGAAAAGAGGACAGTAATTAAGGCCAAAAGTAATTTATAGTAAAGTATTAAATAGTGAAAGAAGTAGATTGTAACATACGCTCGGTCTACACGTCCGTCAGCAGCACAAGCATTTAGCAAGCAGATGTAGGTTTGTACATTAGGCTTTACTTCCATGCATTTCATTTCCTCCAAAATCTCCATTTCATACAAAAACTAAATGAATAATGTATCTAAAGAGAAGGAAGCACTAAACACAAATAATAATACTTTAAATCCTTGACTACAAGCAATAGTGATAAGTACCTGAACGGCCTTATTAGAGTGCTTACATTTCCCACAAGTCGAAATCAGAAAGTTGTATAAAGTAACCTAGGTCATCAACATGCAACAACTGTCATTGATTTAGAAATTACACATCGGAATCTTTGTAGCCTAATGGCATCAGCTGATACAAAATACTTGACAAAATCATTATGGTGCACACATGAAAGCTTCCAACAACCTTTTCATGCAAAAATGTATATAAAAATAACAAAAATTCTGATCTACAATAGCACGGAAATATGAAAAGATTATAAAGAATAAAAGAACCTCAAAACCTTCTGTTATCACTCATGATTATCCATATTCTAAAAGTTACAAAAGGAAGAGACCCAGAAAACAAGAGTTCAACACAACACACTAATGATATCAAACTACAATACTTTCTAGTATAATCATTCCACTCTCATCCATTCCCCTTGTTAGTAAACAGGGGGAAACAACCGAACTAGCTCAATATCTCAACTTCAGATCACATTATGTTTCAGTACCAAATTGAATTTCAAGCAATGATATCGATTTCTGCAAGTGATGATCAGCCTAAATCTGTTAAGCAACCCTTTCTCATCATATAAATTCAAGAATTACATTCACTATCAATAGCATCATTCGAACACCTCGTCACTCCCAAAATGGAAAGCTATTCAAGCAAAGTAATGAATAATAATAATAATAATAATAATAATAATAATAATAATATAATAATAATAATAATAATAATAATAATAATAATAATAATATAAAACAGTACATACATCAGGGAGCAAACCCATAACTTTCATTTGGTCCACAAAGAATAAAGCATCTTGCATCCTAGCTCCTTTCATACTTCCCACAACAAGGGAATGGAAAGTGTCGCGCGTGGGTTTCACCCCATCAAGCATCATATCAGAAAACACATCTCTCAGCAAGAAATTCCTACCAAACAAACCCCATATACAAAAAAATCAAACTTGGAAAAATTGAAACTAATGGGGTGCCTCAGAATAGACCCATTTTTTGATATAACAAAAAGTGGAGAGAAACCTTCTTTGTGCAGTGAGAGAGCCCAAAACAGTGTTGTACTCGGAAACGTTGTTTGCATAGTTTCTCTTGACGTATTCTTCCGTGGGAACAGAGAAGAATCGGAGTCCAGAAACCCGATTCCGTGACCCAACACGCGCTGCATAACGTGATTGAACTACAGAAAGTGAAAAGAAGAAGAAACTGAGATTGTGAGAAAAGTTTATACGTGAAATTGAAGAAGTAGTAGAAGAAGAAGAATAATATACCAATGAGAGATTGAAGGAACTTCATAGCATAGCAGGGAAATGAATCACTTTGAAATGGAGAGTTCCAATCTCTCGTGTTTCTTCCTAAAACCCTTGGAGTTTGTTTGTCTTCTTTTTGGAGTTTTTGTTGGTGCAACACTTGGACTGGCCTGCTATTCCCAACATTTTCTTCCTGCCGCCCTCATTTTCTTTTACCACCTATAATATATCATATTATTCAATTTTAATTTATGCAATTGGGGGAATAAAGTTTGAATTATTCTATAATATCATTTTGGATGTTGTAATATAAAATACAGTCATGAGGTAATAGAGTATGAATTATATAATCTGAAAATATTTATTAGAATATATAATTTGGAAAATAATTATAAATTATATAATTTAAAAATGTTTTGAATTATATAATTCATAATATCGTTTTGGCTACTTGAACGACATCGTTTCAACATTTGTATTCGTACATTATCAATGTTCAAAAAAAAAAAAAATCTTTATCTTCACTCAACTACAAAGCTTATCCTATTTTTGTGTAGATTTTAATTTCACAAACATTATCACTTAGTTATATTTAAAATTAAGTATATATTATTTTTAATTATAAATTTTAAAATATTTAACATTATAATGAGATGAAATAAATATGTAAAAATAAATTGTACACTTTAAATATTAAAAATAAAAAAATATTTTTTTCATTTAGACTTAATTATATATTTTACAATTCAAAATTAAAAAATCAAGAGATTTTTTTCCTTTAGACTTAAATAAAAATTAAAAAAATAATAAAAATTAATTCTTTTGCATAAATATTTTCCAAACTTTTACAAAAATTATAATTTTGACTTGATTTAGAGTAAATCTTCTTTAAATATTTTGTAATATTTTTTACCACTACAAATAAGATATATGCAAGTTAATGTAATAATTGCAAAAAATATATTAGAGACAAAAAAAAATCAAAAATTCATGGAGATATTACTGAGTCATATAATAAATAATCTAATAATTACAAGAATAATATATGAGAATTAAATCTAACTTGATTTGGTGAAGAAGAAGAGATTGGAGAAGACATGAATATCTCATAGTATAACCTTAGTTATTATTTTTTTGTAATTCTTTTGTTTTCGTATTCGTTATGAAATGTTGAACTCTTTCGCGCTGATTTGCTTGAATTTTGTAATGGAATCTAAGTTTCTATTTAACAAAGTTTTGTTCTTTACATTCTCTATATTATTTGTACTTGTTGATAATTTTTGAAATCTATATTTTTAGAAAATTATTGTTTTTAAATGCTTGTTGAAAATTTAGTTATTTTTCTTTTAATTAGAGTTATTGGTTAATTCACTTAGTCTTAATCAATTTCTTGTATGTTAGATAAAAGATGCATATATAATTGAGTAGACACTTGTGTAATGATTGAACTTACAACTTTAAGTTTGTTTGATTGAGTTCAACTCTTTTTTTCTTATGTTACATCTTCTATTCTAATTTCCTGCATTACAATCCTCAATCCCTTTTAATTTATTGTTATTAGGAACTTTTAATACTTGCATATAGGTTTTGGACATTGATTACATTTACTGGATATCTTTTCAGGATTTTAATTTGTTTTGTTTATATATTTCAGTTTTTATCTTATTTTATTTCATGTGATAGAAATGTATAACTTGGGTGATATGATGTATATTGTGCATTTGATTATATAACTCTAAATAAGTTTTGCATGTTACAAATGTGAATTTCTAAGTGGTTCGTTCTCTTAATTGAAAATTGTGAATTGAATGTGTTGATTATATTGGGTGTAATTGTTAGTGTGATTGAAAGTAGCATATTTGTGACAATTTTTGGAAAACCAATATTTAAACTAGGTGAGATATAGTGCTTTAGAGTTAGATTCAGTAAGTACTATCATTTTTGGCTTATAATTGATTTTGCTTGAATTTTAATACTAATTATTATCTGCATGTTTACATATGATCAATGTCATATTTGTTTTATGTTATTGTCATTTGAGCCAACTAGTCAACCTTGTTCATTTAGAATAAAACTTTTGTGTATCCCTTTGAGTTTTAAAATAAAATTCTCTTCTTTATCCTCTAGCTCTTAAGCCTTGGTAAGAAATAATTTTTCATCTCACTTTAACTAGAGAGAGCAAGAAGATCATGGGTATTAGTGTAGGTCAGGTTTGGGAGAAGTTGTTAAAGGTGAGATATAAGGGGTATTAATAACAAATCATAATTGTTGTGGTTCATCTAGTATATTCTATTAGAAAAAGAAAAAATTTTAAAAATTAAAGAATGTGGGAGATAAGGTAATATTGGTCTAAATATGAATTTTAAGAGGATAGAATATGATGAATTCATAAATTGATTTAATTGTTATTTTTTCTCAATATACTTTGTTATCTAGAAAAATCAAATTCCTTATTAGTCTATACAACCTAATAAAGTTCTTGTAATATTACATGCTTTTGAAAAATGTCTGGCTTTTAAAATAAACAACAAAGTTAAATTGTAGAAAAATAATGGTGGAGGAGAGAAAATCACATTCAAAGACACTAATGTGTTTAAGTGAAACATTTTTTGTGGTGAAGAATGGTATTTTGAGTTTAATGTCTACTTTTTTTTTTTATCTTATTGAGTTTCTCTAATCTCTTTTAATCTCTTTTAATCTCTTTTAGTTATACAAGATTTCTTATGGAAAATTAATATATTTGTTCTATTGTTAATCCTTATCCAGTTCCATGTTTGAAATTCTATTTAGATAATATTTTTAATATTTTTTCTATATAATTTACAAATAATCATAAAATAACTAATAAATCCATAAAAAGTCATACTCCAGGGTAAAATAAAAAAATATATAAAAAACTTAAAAAAATCATTTTATAAGTAATAAATATAATATAAAAAATGAATAGTAAACATGATAATTTTTTATGTAGACAATTTTTTGACATAACTAATATACCTATATTGTCGCAATAATCAAATAAATATTTTTAGAATATATTTTTAACAAAATTATGACTAAATTAGTTTAAGATCAAACATTTTTTTCATAAAAAGTAGACTTGATAATTGATTAATCATATATTTTATGAATAATAACAACAATTATTATTATTATAACCAATCTATGAAGGTAAAAATTATGATATTTTTGGAGATTCATCAAATTATACAAGTTTTGTTGGTTATATTACTTTGGTCTAAAAGTACTCCAAAGTATTTCTTTAAAAATTTAATTATAGAAAAAAATGGTAGATTTTTTTTTATTCCTAGATAAAAAATATTTTGCAATGATTGTGTCGCAACCGGGGTCATGACGGAACGACGATCCGAAAAAAATATTTAATAGGTTTTTAGAATAAGGGAGTCGCCACCATAGTTTCCATGGAAAACTATGGAAAACCAAAGAAAACGAAGATAAGGCTAGTCTACGAAAACCAGATTGTGAGTCCAGGAGTTGGTTACACGTGGGGAAGGTATTAGCCCCCCACGACGCCCATCCTAAGACGGTACCTTTAACTGAATAGAATAAAATGAGGTGTAATTTTTGAAATATTTATTTTTCACAAAAAATAGGAATGAAAGCAAACAAAACATTTTTTATTTTGAAAAGGGGCCCGACAAGGTTTAACCTTGCTCCTACGTATCTCCATCGGATGGAGAATCAGGATTACGTAGTTCTATGAGTAGAAAACAGTTTGTCGGTTGTTGATTTTAGTTTTTGAAGATTTTTTTGGTATATTTTTAATTTTTAGAAAAGCTTGTATTTATTTTTTTTAATCAAACTTCATTTTGGATATCGCTTGACGCATATGACCCTTTGATATTCTAAATGAAATTAAAGTTTTCCGAATTGATTCCCATACGACGCGAGCGGTCAATTAAGGAATTAATCGAAAGTTTTTATTTAAATCGTCATTCTTTACATGAGAAAAAGGCATCTTAAAAGACATAGCCTAAAATTAAACTTTTAACATTACTATTTTAGTAAAAGGATTTTTTTTTTTTTAAAAAAGAAAGCTAAGGGCAGTTTTGGAATTCACACACTTGCATGTGCAAACATTAGTTAGCGGAGGTGCAGGAAGCAAACGTATAAAATCAGAACCCAACTATGCTCAGGGGTATTTTTGGAATTCGGATTTCTATAGATGCAGACTTTAATTAATGGGGGTGCAGGAATCAAAATTCAACCCAACTAAAGGCGAGGGTATTCTGGGGATTAGGAGGGCTGGAGGTGCAAGCCAGAATATGTGGGGGTGCAGGAAACAATCCCACTAACCCATTAGGGTTAGTGACGTGCACATGGTGTTGTGAGGGGCATAGCTGGTTTGGTTTTGAGGCAAGGAGGGGGGAATGTGGGGGGGGGGCTTTGGCAGGTGATGGCAGTGGCGGTGGCAGCTGGTGGTGACGACAAGCGTCGTCGACGGTGGCGGCCAGTGACGACGGCGACGGTGAAAAGGTTGGGGAGATCTAAGGCATGACTTTGGTGGAAGGAATGGCTTGTGCCTGGGGTGTTCGAGCTTTGGCGTCAACTATCATGGACGAGAGTGGCTGTTTGGAGTGCAGTGGCGCTTGTCATAAATAAACTTAAAATAGGAAGATTGTTTTGCTATTGTCGTTTGGTATTCCCAGATTAGCATTAATATTTTTGGGGCATGCGTGGTAGGACTATTTATTAGGACTCTTGATCTATCTTTTGGTATTCGAAGAGGCAAACCTTTTTGCCTATATAAACCATGTAAGTTTGTATGGAATATATACAGAAAAGAGAGATTAGAGAAACTTTGCTTTGAAATACTTGTCTTCTTGTTGCCAACAAGTTGGTATCAAGAGCTATATGCAAGGTGAGCGTGAGAACTGACCTGCTGCGAGAGAGAGTGTTGCGGTGTACGCAGACCGAGAGCTGTGTGAGTTGAGTGTAAACATTTGAGAAATATGGTAGGTCTAACTAATGGCATCTCGCTACCCAAATTAACGAAAGGTGTCAACTACGACTCCTGGAAGGTGCAAATGAAGGCTCTTTTCGGCTCCCAAGATAACTGGGACGTGGTCGAGAATGGGTATGACGAACCGGCAAACACTGATGGGTATTCAAATAACCAGCTGAATGCATTGAAGACCATTCGAGCAAAAGACAAGGCAGCTCTGTATTTATTATACCGAGCTGTTGACGAATCCGAATTTGAGAAGATTTCCAACGCCATATCTTCAAAGGAGGCATGGGATATCCTAGAAAAAGCAAACAAAGGAGATGAGCGTGTGAAGCAAGTACGACTTCAATGGAAAATATACAGATGAAGGAATCATAAGACATATTCGAGTTCATTACTCGAGTGGAGACCGTGGTAAACAAGCTAAGCCAGAATGGTGAGAGTCTCTTATCAAATCGAGTTGTTGAAAAGATCTTGAGATCACTGACAGATAACTTTGAGAACATTGTGTGTGCAATCGAGGAGTCAAAGGACCTATCAACGCTCACTGTCGAAGAGCTTGCAGATTCTTTGGAGACGTATGAGCAGAGAAGGAAGAAAAAGAAGGAAGAGTCCCTGGAACAAGCTCTCTAGGCAAAGGCAACTATCAGAGATGGAAAGGTGTTCTATGCTTAGAACACCAGAGGGCGAGGAAGAGGCAGAGGGCAAAGAGGAAGAGGAAGAGGAATATGTGGAAACGAACAACCCAACCAACAAAACTGGCGAGGTCAAGGACGAACTCAGGGAAGATGAGGTTTGACAAACACAAACAACGATATTGAATGCTACAACTGTGGGAAGTGTGGGCATGTTGCCAATAATTGTTATTCAATAAAATGCTATAACTGTGGAAAACTGGGTCACATTTCTAAGAATTGTAGGTCTGAGAAGAAAAAAGAGGAACCAACAAATTTCCTCACCAAGGAGGAAGATGAAGGATTAATGATGGTGACCAACATTCTAGAAACCGAGATCAAACGAAGCTATTCCGATAACTCGGTTTGGTACTTGGACACCAACGCAAGTAACCACATGTGTGGTGACGAGCGTTTTTTTAAAACACTTACAAATGAGGAGTCGGGATCTGTTTCCTTTGGTGATGCTTCGAAAGTAGCCATTTAAGGCCGAGGAACGATCTGGTATCAACAGAGAAATGGGCGAGTTGACGAAATTAGAAATGTCTACTATGTACCTGATCTTAAAAGCAACATATTGAGCATGGGACAATTAATGGAGAATGGATACTCAGTTTTTATGAAAGACCGAGAACTACAGTTGAAGGATAAACTTGGAAGACTCATGGCCCGAGTAGAGATGAAGAAGAACCGCATGTACAAACTTGAGTTGAAGATAATTCAAGACAAATTCATACAACTCGGTGTGGAGGACGAGGCTATGAAGTGACATTTTCATTTTGGTCATCTTCATTTTGGTGGGTTAACCAAGTTGGTGGAAAAGGAGATGAGAAGAAAGTGCTGAGGTTGAAGAAAGCCCTTTACGGGCTAAAACAGGCTCCTCGTGCCTGGAATGAGAGAATTGATAGGTATTTCAAGAGGAACGGGTACGAGCAGTGTTCATACGAGCATGCGTTATACACAAAGAAGTCAGAAAAGGATATGATGGTAGTTGCTCTTTATGTTGACGACCTCATATTCACTGAGAGCAATGCAAGACTAATCAAGGAGTTCAAGGAGATAATGCAGAAGCAGTTCGAGATGACAGACTTGGGACTGATGAAGTATTTTCTCGGCATAGAGGTGAAGTAGTCGGAGGATGGGATTTTCATATCTAAAGAAAGATATGCTTTGGAAATCTTAAAGAAATTCAAGATGGTGGATTGCAACCCGGTTTCAACTCCAATGGAACTAGGCACAAAACTTTCAAAATTTGATAATGGAGAACCAGCTAATCCCGGGAGATATCAGAGCCTAATTAGAAGTCTGAGGTATCTTACAAGTATCAGACTCGACTTAATGCTAAGTGTTGGAATTGCAAGCAGATTCATGGATGATTCGAGCTATACACACTGGAAAGCCTTGAAGAGAATTTTGAGGTATATTCGAGGAACCATATCACTTGGTCTTTTTTATACAAGGACGGATGACTACCGACTAGTGGGTTACTCGGATAGCGACTGGTGTGGGGATATAGATTATCGGAAGAGTACGTCGGGCTATGTGTTCCTACTCGGGAACACAACTTTCACTTGGTTGTCAAAGAAGCAACCTATTGTAACTCTATCAACCTGCGAGGCCGAGTATGTGGCAGCCTCCTGGAACGTGTGTCATGCAGTTTGGCTTTCAAATTCGAGTTGAAAATAAGTCGTCGATCGAGTTGACAAAGAACCCGATCAATCACCGAAGAAGTAAGCATATTGATGTCCGTTTTCATTTCATCCGAGAACAAGTCAGAGAAGGGAAAGTCAAGCTGGAACATGTGGAGAGTCGTGCCCAAGCTGCGGACATGTTCACCAAGCCACTGCCAACCACATTGCTGGAGAATTGTAAAAAGCTGATTGAAATGAGAGATGGAAAGAGTATTTAAGTTTAAGGGGGAGATTTGTCATAAAATAAACTTAAAATAGGAAGATTGTTTTGCTATTATCGTTTGGTATTCCCATATTAGCATTAATATTTTTGCAGTAGGACTATTTATTAAGACTCTTGATCTATCTTTTGTATTCGAAGAGGCAAACCTTCTTGCCTATATAAACTATGTAAGTTTGTATGGAATATAGAAAAGAGAGATTAGAGAAATTTTGCTTTGAAATACTTGCCTTGTTGCCAACAGCGCTCCCAGGTGGTGATAGTGGGTTGGTGTTGAGCGAGGCAACGTTGGCGACTGCACGGTGGTTTGGAGGTGATGGTGGCACTGTCGACGGTGACGACAGCGTGTAGGGTAAAAAAAAAAACAAAAAGGCTGGCTGTTCTGGCATTCTTTGAGGGCATTGCTGCGTGGGTTTGGAGGTGCATGGCTCGTGCTCGACGTCGGCGGTGTATGGAGTTGAAGCGAAAAAGGTGGCGAGGAGTGTGGCAGGGTATGGTGGCATTTGGGGGCAAAGCTTGACTGCAGGAGTGCAACTTGGGTTCAGCGGAGATCTGCGGTGGCAAGAGGTGCTGGCGAGGGCTGGTTCAAGGTGGTAAGAGGTGCTGGCGAGGGCTAATGGCTTCGTTGGCTGTTATTACGGTGGTTCAGAGGTGATAAGGGAGACGTAGCAGCCTAGGGGTTGACGAGAAGTAGGGTATGGTGAAAGAGTTGAAGATGAAGTTGGCGGATTCTCGGAGGTTGTGGCAAAGCTAGTCCAAAGCATTAGGTCTCGCAGATGTTTACATGGTGGTTTGGAGATGGAGTTTGGCTGGGAAGTGATAAGGGCATTGTTATAGTTATTGGTGGTATGGTGGTACAGTAAGGTTATGGTTGGAGAAGATTGGTGGCGAAGAGGATGGTTGTCGGAGGTGGTGGAGGCAATGGCCAAGGTTGGCTGCCACGCACATGGGGTGACTGCCACACTCATGGGGTGGTTCGGAGGTGATGGCAGGGTGTGTTATGATGGTTCGGTGCTGTTGGGTTGGGGTCATGCATGGTGGTTAGGAGGTTTGGGTGGTTGCTACGAGGTAAGTGGAAGGCTGTGGAGCATGGCATTGGTTCCCTAGTAATGAAAGTGATGATGTTCGTAGGCATAATGGAAGAGGAGAGGAAGGTGACGGAGTTGTTGAAGGTTAGGAAAGCCATGGGAACGTCGTTGAGCTGTCTTGGGAGCACAAATGGATGTGGTGAGGGTAGATAGTTCGCTACTGGGGTTTTGGAGATGCAGTGAGAGAGATAGAGGGTGAGGATGACGTAACCTAGTGGTTTCGTGGTTATTGGGTGGTGGCCATGCATGGTGATTGAGATTGGAAGGCATGGCGGTTTGGAGGTATGTTGGAGGTGATGATGGTGACGTTCTGTGACTTTGAAGGTGGTTATTATGGCTTGGTGGTGGTGGAAGCATGGCCGTGGTTCAATGGTTTGGAGGTTCGGGATGAAGGGTGAAGTTGGTTGCTATAAGGTGCTGCTGTGGGTTCCTGCTGCTTTTGCGAGAATGGTGGCAGCGTTAGGTTGCTTTTTCGGTTGTGGGTGGCATGGTGGAGAGGGAAAGAGAGAGAGGAAGATGATGGCGGCATGTGGAAGGTGAAGGCGTGGGGGGCTGTGATATCAAGGTTGAGGCAGCTATTGTAGATCGAGGGCATAGGCGTTGATTCTATCATGCTGTGTAGGGGATATATACTGGAGATACATGGTTTGGTGAGAAACTTTAATGGCGAAGGGTGTTTGGTTATGCGAGAAAGTGCACACATGGCAAAAAAAACTTAACGAACATTTGTCTCTTTTTTCAATTTTTAGTCATTTATTGCAAAAGTAGATGAACAGGCAATCAGGAACGTGAATGCATGGTCGACTAAAAGAAACCAGAAAGAATCATGAAAATAAACAAAACAAAACGTACGCAACATTCAAACTTTAAAGATTGCAAGCTCATACTTCTTGATTTTTGAAGCTGTTGCAGTGTAGTTCAGAATGATCCCGGGCACCCTTGAAGACTCTTCCCTTCCTGCAGGTTGTTATAAGTTACTCTTTGTTTTGGTGTAAAGAATTTCTGTGTATCCTAGAGAAGGAGGAGGAAAACCCTTAGAAATGAGATGCTGTGTGTCCTATCTTGAAAAGAGGGATCTCCCTAGAAGAAGGCAGATGCGCCCCGCATGCCAAGCCAAAAACAATATGCCAAAAACCGTATGCAGGGACCAAACCTAACCTTTTTTGCAGGGGACAAAAAAGCTTTTTCAGAGAGTAGTGGAGCGCAGTGTAGAGTACGGGGAGATTTGGGAGAGAGGATTGAGACGTTGTCGTTTCTTTATCAATGAAGTATCCTTTTGTTCTTAACTAAACTATATATATATATATATATATATATATATTTGCAAAATGTTTTTGACAGTAAATCAATATTAAGTCTCGTTATAAATTAAATTAGTGTATATTATTGTAATTTAATCTCTTTATAACATCAAAATTGTTTCCAAATTCTTCCAAAATTATTAATCTTTAAAAAAATAACTAAATAATTGCAATTTTTTAAAATGATTGAATGAGAAACCTTTATTATATAGAATATTAAATTATTTGAAACTTAATATTGAATCTAATATTAATTTAAACTAAGTAATTAACACTTGGCTATTTTACAATGTGAAAGGGAAAAAAAATAGAAGTGAGAAATGTGAAGATGTAATAAGTAAAATTATAATTTTAAAAGAAGAGAGACATGGAATAGATATATGAGGAATGAGAAGTATTAAAAGATAAAAAAAATTATTACATTTGATATGATATCTTGAAAGAAATAGAAATAATTAATGCAGTAGAAAGAGAAAACTTCTAAACATGTGTAAAAAAAATACTTAGCCTTATTAAATGATGGCTTTATAACTATTTTAACTTATATTTGATTCAACCAGCCAATATTTAAAAACTAGTTATTATTCATTAAAATTCAAGTTATATATATATAGATATATATATATATATATATATATATATATATTTTTTTGTTTTTTATTTATTTTTTTTTTTTGGAATTTATATGATCTAATTAAAATTAATTTATAGAAAATTTATAGCAACCACATTTGTTAATATACATTAAATGTCATAAAAGATTTGATTTCCTGAAGAATTTTCATTGATGTTTAAAAGAAAAAAAAAAAAGGAAAAATAGGGGCCATTAACTCTCTTTTTCTCATTAACTTTTTTTTGTTAGGCTTTTCCATCTCAATTCTCCCTTTTGTTTATTCTTCATTTTGCCAGGTATATGCTTTTTTTTCACATATTATTGTTGAACTTTTGTGTCATTTCTATTATATATTATTGTTAATTTTTTTGTTATTTATATTATTAAAAAATTATTATATTGTTTTGTAGAGAATGGGTAGTTCAAAAATAATGTTAAAACATTTTCATGCAAAGAAAGAGAGGATGAATAAAGAAAATCTCTCCATATTATAAGAAGTGTGGTAATGAGCACTTATTGAATATGTATGGTAATGTTGGATTAATAATTTTGTCCAAAACTGTAGATAAAAATTAGCATATGTGACGAGAGTCAAAAGGAGATTTATATAATTGTGTAATATAAAAAAATCGATTGAACCAAATCATATGACTTAACAAATCATATAATTGTGTCATAATGTAAAAAGGAACCACTTACACCAGATCATATAGATTAACATGTTCATATACTTATGTTACAGTGTGTGTAAAAGAATATATTGGACCACATTATATAAATTAACCTGAGTGTATGTGTTAAATGATAATGTGATATATGAGATGTATTATGAAAGTTTGATGTGTTGTAGTTTGGATAGGATAGAAATTTAATTTATAATTAATTTTTTAAAACTTTCTAACTTACCTTTTTTTTGTGTGATGTTTGTTTTATTTTTAAATCTGCTGTGTTACACATAATTATATGAAAATATTTTTATTAAATCTTATCTGGATAAGTATATTTTGAAATATTATAATAAATATTTTAATATTTAAATTTAATTCTATTATATAATTTTTACGTGATAAAATTTTTATTATATGAAAATAAGGAATGTTACCGATATTAATTTGTTTAGATAATGTAAGTTTAATCTTGCAAGTAAAAAGTGGAGAACTTTGGTTCCATATTTTGATTTAGAGTACTGTATGTGCTTTATAACATATTTTTTTTCTAACTCATGGTTTAAAGTTTATACTATTTTATGATTATTAAAAATTTGATAAAAAATAAATTTAATAAAGTACTTGAATTGGTCGTATTAAAAAGTGTTTAAATGATTTTTAAAGTAAAAAAAAACTTGTTATTTCTTTTAAAAGATAAATTATAATTCTATATACTTTAAATAAGGAGTGATGTAGCACACTTTTTAATGTTTCACCTAATAATAGAAGAATCATACATACCATGACTTCTATAATATCCTAAAAAAACTATCTATAATATTATAAATTCATAAAGAGGGTTTGTATAAATCTAATAATAATTCAAATTATAACCTAAACATATACACAATATATATCAATACAAATATTTTATAAAAAGAAAGTCAAAATAAAAAATAGTTCTATTATCTTTTAGACGTTATTCCTACTCAACATAAGGAAAAAAGATATATATAAGAGACATTTTAGTTTAGAACAATTCAATTTTATTCAAACATTTACATACAACGATCATACGTAAAGCTAACATGAATTTATACTTTAAGAATATTTATCAAAAGAATATAATAGCTAATAAAACTTATATTAAACATGTAACTTAATGTTTTATATTTTAAGCCTATATGTGATATACTATACACGCGCGAGCCTCCGCGGATTCCACGCGAACCGTGGCGAGCCTCCGCGAGTTTCTGTCGAACCACCGCTGCTACCATTTGTAATCGCCACCGTGTCTAGCCGCCGCCGCGAGGCGGAGATATTCCGCCGCATAGGTTATTGCCAAACGACGCCGCTTCACCCACCAAGGAGTCCTTTGAATGAATTAAGGTGTCTGAGAAGCCCCAAACAAATTACGGAAGGCAATATTTCTCCCTCACTGAGTAATTTCTAATCTCTGCTTCTTTCATCCAAAATTTTGCTTGCAACTTTCGGAAAAAATAGATAGATATTTGTTTTCTTAGCTTATTCAATGTGGCATTGCTTTCTAAATGTAATATGCTTTACGAATGTTGCTTATGAATATTAATTTGTTACAAAAGCATACGACTATTAAACTTGTGGTTAGTTTGTGAAAAGTGAAAAGGTATAATACAGTGTTCTACGTAGAGGAAAATGTAACTGTGAGTACGCTGGATGTTAGCGAAAAGGATTAAAGAAAAGGATTAGTGAACTTGCTCGCCATGTGTTTGATAATATGCCTGAACAAAGCTTCACTCGTAGTTTTGTTTTGTTTCTGAAGTTTTTTTCTGACTTGGAAGCTTTGATGCAGAATTTTGTGTTGCCAAGTACCTGCAGAAATTCTTGATGGCAAAAGCAGTTTCTGTGCGATGCGGGGGAGTTCTTTTTGTGTGAATACAACAGAGATGCAGACTCTTACAGGTTAATTTTTCATAATCATCGCAATATCTGCTTTGTGCTGGATTCGATATGCTTAGTGAGTGTTGTCAAGCATGTTCTCTATTGTTGTTTTATTTATTTTTGTGTGTGTGGTTCTACTTGATCGATTAGCTTTTGTTATTACGTGTGACTTTATTTAGTCGTTCTTTTTTATTGGAATCATCGTTAGGAACATGAAGGAAGATTAAATATAGTATACCTCAACCTAGTTTGCTATAGCATTTAAATGTAAAACATTTGCATTTTTCTTTTAAAAGGGATTTAGCTCTATTCATGTCCATGTAAAGATATAGAACATTGGTTGTGTCTGGAATCAGAGAACGAGAGCGAAAATGAAAGAAATGGATTTTCTTCCGTGAATAGTATATGATTAATATAAGGAAACGATAATTGAGTGTATTTGTTGCCCTTTCGATGAATATGGCGGTGTAGTAGAAAAGTTACAATATTTTATGGAAAACTCGGTCTAAAAATGGAGACTAGTACAAATATTTAATTATGTGTTGTTAAGTAGTTCATTTAAGTTCCTATCCTATAGACAGATCTGTAATTTATTTTTCTTGATTGTTCCCCCAAATTTTCCTTTTTAACGTGTTTATTATTTAGGCATGGTTTAAACTTATTGTTGACTCAATGTCTCTACAGATCACCTTGGTCAAATAAATACCATCCACTATTAGATGATGGGTCCCTCCCTTCTTTAAGGCCGCCGAAGCTGGAAGTTAAAGCAAATGACATATTTGCAATATATCGCGACCACTGAGGTCCTTTACTTACCTCATCTTTAGAGCTTATGTGTTGTTTTTAGATGTCTTATTATTAAGAAATCTTTTGTCTGTAGGAACGTATTACCTAATTTTGTGTGTTCTTGATGTCTATCCGAATACAATTATTTAGCTATTTTGTTTTAAAACAATATGCCCATTAATGGATAATGTCATAGGTATTATGTAGGAGGCATTTCATCAGTTTAGGTGTGGGAAGATGGTAATGAAGGTTTCGTAGCCTGCTTTTTAATAAAGAAAAAGATGGGCCTATTATTTGAGTAAACTCTAATAGAAGACACTACTTGTACTTTTGACCTTGTTTTTGATGTGATATTTTTTGTTTTTAATTTCATGATTAAAGATGGCTCAAAGACAGGACAAGGTAGACGGGGATATTTAGAGGAAGGAGCATGGGATGCTATACATCTTATAGAGGTAAAGCGGTTGTATAGCTACTTTTAATGCAATGAGGAACCATAACATCTCTCTTTAGCTCTAAACCTTCTGATTCTTTTCTTGCAAGTTTAATTTCAGTAATTCTTAGACCTCATTTTTTTTTTTTAAATTTAGGTGGGACCGGAGGAAGATGAAAACACCAATTATTGTTTCACCAACACAGTTATGCTGAATATGACTGATAACGAGTCATCTGGAACTTTCAGTTTATCTGGATCAATTAGACGTAAAGGCATATATTAGCTCATTTTGCATGTTGGCAATTAGATCATTTAGTTAATAATTGTATGCTTATTTTCTCTTTGTTTTTCTTGACAAGCCACGTTATGAACAATGCACCGATTTAATTACACGGTTTTTGTTTGAGTAATGAACAATGCTAGTATTCTTTCTTGCCTTCAGCTCGAGTCATCTTTTTTTTTCTTTAGTTTTAGTCCTAAATTATTTTTCCTTGTATTTTAGATGAGTATGAGACTATCAGTTGCTGATGGACATGTTTGTTGCTTTTAGAATACTTAATGTGTTGATCTATCACCTATTCTCTTTGCATCACTATATTGCAGTGTACTGGACAAGTAATTATATTAAAGCATACAAGTTTACTTTGATATTGTATTCTTTTGACTTCTGAATCTTTCTTCCAGTTTATTTAGTGAAATATAATAGTATATATTGTATTTATCTTTTTCAGGCACTAACAGATGCTCATAGGACTGACCTGTGGGAATGGACCAATGGAATGCTCATGCATAGGATTGGCCTGTGGGAATGGCAAAGTTTCCCCTTTGCCAAGATATCAACATGCTCTGGTAAGTGAGAGATTCCTATTGTAAATTTCCTATATGATTTACTGTGAGTTTCTTGATTGATGTTTTTGTTCACTGGGATACCTTTGTGTCTTTAACATTATTACTTTTAAAAGTGGCATGATTTAATTTAATGTCTTAATCTTGGTTATTGACTATTCATGCATTGATGGTAAGCTTCCTTTATTCTCATTGTAAAGCTTATTTTATGTACATGTATTTGCCCAGACATTGATGGTAAGAATTGATCTTACTTTGATCTAATGATTAAAAAGTTCCAAGTTTCATTGTGGGGTCTCACTTTATATCATGAAATTTTGCATTTGAATTGGGAGAACGGGTCAATGAGTCCATGTTAATGTTTCAACAGTAGCCAACTGTCAATTTGTTTGGGTTTGTTGTTTGATGCAACAAAGTTTACATGTGGTGCAGAACAAGCAAAGAGTTCAGAATCCCCATCCCCTTGTTTGCATTATTGGCAATCTTTTAGATCAATTTTTTTGATCAACTTTGAAGGTTGACGTATATATTATATATTATATAGCCCTTGTATTAATCTGGTATTATTGAGAACCTACTTTTCTCTCATTTCTTGCTTCTATATTGAAACCTTATAATTATGCTTTTTTTTTTCTTAACTATTTCTCTTGCACTTTTTAAAAACTAAATATCTTTTAAACATTTTCCAGGTTTTGCATTTCTCGCTGTCAGATTCGAACCTTGTCCATTTACTTGGAAAGTCAAAAGTCAACTTTTACTGTAAGTACTAAATGGAAGATTAATTTTTACCGAGGAGTTGCATGTTATTCATGGTTATTTTTGTATAACTTTACATTTGTTTAGCAGTGTATTATTACCTTTAGATTCAAATATAAATAAAATTAACTATTTTCACACTGAATAAGAATAAAAGGTGAGTTAATAAATATATAACAGAAAGATTTAAATAAAGATTTCGATAAAGTGTGAGAAATGATAAAAGAAAGAGAATTTATTATATTTCATACGATATCTTAAAAAAAATAGAAATAATTAATGTGGTTAGAAGAGGGTGACGTTCTTCTTCCCAAGGGGATAGGTGTTTGTGTGTGTGAAAATCAAAATATGCCAGATTTTTGTTTAATAAAACTGAACTTCTAAACTTTTTTATTTTTTGAGTATATTAATAAAATTTAAATTTTGTGAATTCTTTTAATGTGCATTTCACAGTTATACTTCTACCTTTTTGTTATTTAAAAATCAGTATGAGTTTAAAGATTTGACAAAAGTAAAACGATTTCACAGTTATACTTCTACTTTTTTGTTATTTAAAAATCAGTATGAGTTTAAAGATTTGACAAAAGTAAAACGTTATATTTAGGGTACATTTTAAGTCCTTGATATATTATTTGTGTTTTTGTTTTAAATATTAAATAATTCTTTCTTCCAAATGACATTTTTCATAATTTATCCATTTTAAATTAAGTTCTTTTTTTTCTTTTCTTTGTCGTTCTTACTATTTATGTATCTCTTAAAATTATCTTTTTAATTACCCTGAATATTTACTAGTAATTAGTATTATGTTGCTTTCATTATTTGTCTTAACATGATATTATCACGTCATACAAAATATATTAATTATGATGATAAGAAAATCAAGAAAATAAAAGAAGAATCTTACAACTTTTCAGGAATTTAAACTAAAATAAATATAATTATTTTATTCTAGGACTTCAATAAAAATGTTTAATGTATTAGATACTTAATTTAAAAGAAAAATTGATTGGATACTCAAACCAAAACTAAATTGTATGGAGAATCTGAAATTTAATTCAGTCAATTTT
>Ga0209700_101393_pt1 | contig 49976 bp, 33 predicted proteins | sample SiratroredBW_FD_187528 | JGI IMG/M metagenome (GOLD analysis project Ga0209700, IMG submission 187528) | Root nodule microbial communities of legume samples collected from California, USA - Siratro red BW (SPAdes) (version 2) | ecosystem: Host-associated > Plants > Roots > Nodule | place: USA...
GAATTCTGTGGAAATGAGCTTGTAAAGAAGGTTGCAACTGAAATTCTGGGGCCTATATCCCTTGATAAGACCCGATGATACACACTGACAAACATGTCGTTTGTTAAAAGCTGAATCAACAAGGAGATTGATAAATTATAATCATCGAAGTTGTTTATGTCAAAGATTTTAACTTTGATAAATCTTGAGATATTGGTGTCACTCAAATTAAAGAAAAGATGAAAGAAAAATAGTTAAAATGGTTTGAACACATACAAAGATGGCCACTACAAACATCAAGGGAAACCAAGAAAGGCATGCATGTGTTTACAGCTCTTACCTGCAGAAGATCCCCAATGTTTACAACAAGAGCTCCATGCACTGGATGAACATCAACCCATTGATTCTCATGAAGAACTTGAAGACCACCAATCTGGTCTTGCAGAAGAATTGTCATGAAGCTAATATCAGTGTGCTTTGAAGTACCCTTAGTTAATTCAGGTTCAGGGCATGGTGGATAGTAGTGACACAAATGAAATTCTCCTTCAATAGAGTCCAATTCATTAAGGTAAGAAGGAGGAAGGCCAAGAACCTCTGAGAATAGCTCAAAGATTGTTGAGCCTAATGCCCTTACTTTCTCTGAATATTCAATCACAATATCTCTGCAAATACATGATTATTTCATCATAGACAATTGAAAGAAGTCTATATTTGATAGTGTCTAAAAGTGAATTGCACAAGTGTTGGATTATATGTGATGGAAGTGTGAACAAATAATTCTTGATTGTTACAAAAATAGCACCTACTTCACAAATTACAAGTCATGTTTTTGATCATTAACAAAAACAGAAAATTTTTCCTGCAAACCAAGCCCATGGATGTTTTGCTATATACAACTCTTCTAAATTAAGTCTCTATTTCAAAAAGAAAAATATAAATCTCAATCACTGAAGAGATAATCAACAATTGATATTATCATGGGAAATAAAGTCAAAATTAGTATTACTTAATTACCTGCACACTGCTGGTATTTCTTCTGGATTGGGAGGGTCAAGAGAAGAAAAAAATGCAATTGAGTCCCTCCAGTTAGCAGCAGGGTCTCTAAAAAGGCTACCATTGGAGAAATATCTAACTTTCTTAGTACGATCCCTTGAATAAAAGGTTTTCCTCACCTCAGCATCTTGTTCATGAAACCTTCGGATTCCACATATCATCTCGTCCAAAACCTCAACACCAATACCATGGTTCAGTACCTGGAAAAATCCCCATTCCTTGCATGCCCTTCTAATCTTGTCAAGTGCTTCCACGCGCAGGGATGAGTTTGTGTCTATGTCTTTAAGGTCTATGATGGGGACAACAAACTTTGAGTCATTTGGGGCGGTTTCAGTGTGGTCCTCCACCTTGGTATGATGGAACATGCGTGGGATCTTTGTGACCCCAGACTCTATCAGCCCTTTAACCCCAAGTTTTGTTTCATCAAAGGCTTTGACTTCAGCTATTCTATCATAAGTCTCCGACTCTAACTGATCTGTGCTTGTGGTGGCCATACTAAGAAAATGGCAGAAAATACGAGTTTGATCTGTGGAAGAAATATGAAATAACTTAACTTTTATCTTGGAAATATATAGTAGTTAGATGAAGGGGATAATGATAGCCATCACTGTTGAACGAGTGGACACGATTTCTTTTCTAGTGAACTAGAGGACCCCTATTTTGATGCCTAAAAAATGGTTTTGTTAGCACATGACTATTTTGGTAGCTCGTTTGTTGTCATTGTAAATGGTAATCTAATAAAGTGCTGAAAATATCTTTGATCTTCATCATAATGATGTTACACACTGGATGGTTAAAATAGAGAAAGGGATCAGGGTTGCTGGTAATTTTAAAGTAGCCATCAAACTCAAAGGGAATTAGTAGTATTGTATTTTCCAAATGTTATATGGCAGAGAATGTTTAAAGGGATAAAAGAGAAAAATGCAAGAGTAACCAAAATGATAATGTTAAGATAAATGTTTGGTTGCATAAGAAAAGACAAGATGTGAAATGGTTGTAGAGGAGATATTACTGTGACACTTACGAAGAAAGATGATAAAAATTTGATTAAGATTGTCTCTACGCATACACAGAAAGCCAGTAGAAGCACCATTGAGGAGAGTAGATTACATAGTTTTCGCTTGTTTGAGATTGAGAGAAGAAAACTAAGAAAAACAATGGAGAAAATTGTTAAGATGTTAAAAAGGTCACAAAACCATTTAGGATGACACCTCAATTGGTACTCATTTGGCAGAATATGCTGCTTTAAACATACAATTTTTGTATAATGGCAAGTTTATGACATTGCAGGGAGACAAAGATCACGTTCCTGTTCAAGCTCATTTGCATTAAGCCCATGGTAACCATATGTGCCATTGTAGAAGCTTATAATTTGAAATTGGTAAATCCTGATACTGAGCAATTTCCTTTACCTGAGTTGCTAGTGGATCTGGAACCCGAATCGGCTTCGTTGCTGCATACGCATAGTTATGTTATTTCAATTCTTACATCTTTACTACCCGGTGATCATTATACCTTAATTCCCAAATATTTTAGTTCAATTTATCTTGTATCTTGTCTTTTATGATTAATCTTTCGAAAGCAGCATCTTAACATAAATCTCCCACTATGTCACAACTTGGAAATTTTATTTCTGAACTTGAAAGTACATGTGTTGCCATCATGGTCTTGAATCACAGGTAGAAAGATAGATCATCCGAGACAAATGAAAACTAAGAACAAAGATGTGAAGATATGTTGTTATAAACAAACCATAGTCTCTTATATGACAGGTAGAAAGATAGATCATCCAAGACAAATTAAGTTTTAATTGTTAATTATTCATGTAAAAATAATAAGACGAGTTAGAAATATATATATATATATATATATATATATATATATATATATATATATATATATATATATTTATTAAAATAAAAATAAAATTGTATAAAGAATAAAATTTGCAAAAGGCAGACATGTTAGCTTGTAGTCCGCCTTACGATAAGACGAGTTAATATTTCTAATCCGCCTTACGATAAGACGAGTTAATATTTCTAACTTTCCTAATGGCAAACTAAAGTAACCTATTCTCTCATCCTATTTATGAGATAAATATTATTAAATATATAAATATATTTCCTTTTAATTCACTCATAGCACACTTTATATTTTTCTTTTTGTAGATATATATTTCAAATTCAATAGTGGTATATATGTTCTAAATTTTAAGTTTTGGATTATTTATTAAAATATAAATATATTATTATTATTAAAAAATATTTTAAATTTCACATATATTTTGATTTTTTTATTCGAACTATTTCAACTAAACACATCTTAAATATTTTCCTTTTTGAACATATAAAATACAAATTCAAGACAGATTTTGATATAAAAAAACTATTTTAAGGAATAAAAAACAATATATGGAATATTCAACTTCTCAACAAATCTTACCATTTTTCAATAGAAACTTTCAATTTTAATTCATCTTAATTTACTCTTAAGATTTGTTTCCTAAATAAATATTTTAAACCTTTTTTTTTCCAAAAGTATCTTCCTTTTAAATTAAATACATCTCTGAGAATAAATTCAAATCTTAACTCACCACATTATAAGAAATTAATTCATTTTATTAAATTCTTATTCTATTATCTAAACTTTAATTTTATTGAAATTAATTATTAAAATTGACCTATTATACAATATGTACATAAAAACTTACTAGGTTTGACCTAGGAATACATGGTTGAGATAGTTTGCACTTTGTCCTAAAAATTCAAATCTTGTTACTACTATGGCAGAGAAAATGTCCTGAAATTAAAATTTTCTTCAAATTGAATCTTGAGTTTGATCAAAATTAGATTGTGCTCCAACTCCAACCATTCATTCATTAGGTTACATACAAATAATCTCACAACTGATAATAATATACACATCAATACTTTTTTCATAATAAACAAAGTGTCTATAACTTGTTCTATCTATAAAACTTGATGCAGCTCTTTCAAAATTCACCAGGCAATGAAAAATTGAAAATCTTAGTGCATAAAAAGCACAAAAATCAAACTCCAAAAGAATCAAGAGTGTTGCAATCTGATTCTCAACATCTTCTTCACAACCTAAAAGGCTGCAAGGGAGTGTTCCCATCAAGGTCTTTCTCATCAAAGTAATGTGCCATGACATCTTTCACAGTAGTGTCCCTATAGATTGGAGGGTTTTCTTCTTATAACAATTCCTTTATTGGACCTACAACCTTGGATGTACCATGTGGTGCTGTGTTTATAAAGAAGCTTGCTATTCAAATTGCCTCTATGCCTCGCTAAGACCCGGTGATAAACACTCATGAACATACCATTTCTTATGAGTTGCACCATTTGTTATGAGTATAGATGAGACAGTAGTAGAGGGAGCACAACGATTAGAGGAAATTATAGACAAGGAGAGTGGGAATACGATTACCATGGTGGGGCATATAGCTAACAGGGAGGAAGGCCAGGTGAACCGCAAAAGCACAAGGAAAAGAATAACTAACTCTGCACTCCAGAACTACATTTGGGGGGAAAGGAAATGATTAAAAAGAAAAAAGTAAGAAATAGAGGGGGAGGATATTTTCTGTTAGGAGACTCTTGGTGCGCTCTCTCTCTTGGGCCCTTAGGGGAATTCTCTTTTATTTTGTCTCTCTAAGTTGCTTTTGGTTTCCAGACTTTGTTCCTGCATTTCACTACTCATGAACAATATTGCACGGTTATGAACAATATTGTTAGCCTGACGATACATAATACCGTACGACTGTCTTGTTCTATTCTGATTTTTCTTTAGTATATTCTTTGAGTTACTAACAATTGTGCTTTCATTGCCTCTCATGACTGAAAATATCCGATTGAAGGAATTGGATACTAATGTCAAGAAGATTCTAAAGCTCATAGAAAAACGAAATCACGAATATATATCTCGCTTTTCTCTGATAGAAGTCACACTAGAGGACTTAACCCATAAACAAGTTGTGAGTGGATCGAACTCAAATACTAGTGGGGGATTTCCACCTCCACCATTTCAGGTTCGGAAAGTCAAGTTAGATTTTCCACGATTTGATGGCTCAAAGGTGTTGCATTGGATATTCAAGGCAGAGCAATTTAGACTTTGTTCAATTCTTATTTTCTCTTTTTAAATTGCTTTTGGTTTCCAGACTTTATTCCTTCATTTCACTGTTTAAGAACAATATTGTACGGTTATGAACAATATTTTTTATGTTTGTTATTACCAATTTGGTATTGATTTAAAAGTGAAATTTAGACCTTTTGTTGATTCAATCACTTATAGAAATAAGTATAGTAACGTACCAACATTGTATTGTTGGGTATTTTAAGTATAGGTTACAATGATATTATTTAAATTATATTAATTCATTATAAGTGTAGGTATATATTAACAAATTTATTCCTATACTTAAAAAAATGTTAGGTATAAACTATAGTCACACAAAATATATATTATATATTGTTAAGTGTCATTCAAAATTTACACCAATATTATATGTGAGTATATAAATAAAAGTCATCTAAGTACGTACATCATATTTAAATAAGAACATAATTAAATATATCTATTATTAGTAAGCAACAAAACAGTCATTTAACATTATTACTACTTTTTCAAAGTGTAATGTATTTTCCAAATAATTTTCAACCAGATCAATGTATCTTCATATACATATAATTTTAAATTTTAAAAATAGTCATTATGCTAATCTAAGTTAAAAATATTGTAGAAACACCTTTTTTTTTCTCTTAATTTATACTATATCTCTTAAAAAAAAGATACACAAAATTCCAAAATAGACAAATAATTTTTAAAAATATTAATTATTAGCTATATTTTGGTTACTTAATGATATACTTAGATAACTAAAACTTGATATTTTATTAGTATGTATTAATTTCTACGACCATTATTATTTAGATATTTTTTATGATGTAATTTATTTTAATTTTTATATTATTTATAATATTTATTTTGTTTAACGTATTTTTAATCATTATAATTTTTTATTTTGTTACATTAAGTCTTAATATTTATTTACGCTTTAAAAAATGATTTAAATGACTTTTTAATTAAAATGATAAATAGATTAACAAAATTGAGTGATGGTCACTAACATATTTTTAAAATTTGAAATTTATAATGTTTATATTTTTTATTTTTTTAAAATTAAAAAGTAAAGTTTGTGTGACTTTAAAGTTGTGATATTGAATTGTAATGATATATCACATTGTTTACTAAATAATTCCATCTGATAAAAATATATGTAAATCATAATTAATTAATGAGAGTTTATATTTTATTAGGACATGTCATGGGTCATAATTACTTAAAGATAGCACACATTTGGATTAAGATACTTAACAAATCATTTGATTAAATAATGAGACTGCACATTTTTACTATATTCCACAAGTCATTATTAATTAATAATAATCTATATTTGTACTTAAATATTTCACATTATCACTTAATGAGAGTTCATATTTGTATTGAGAGACCCAACAAGTCATTATTAATTAATAAGTGTTCACATTTCTATTGAGACATTGTATAAGTTATTATCAATTCAATTAATGAAAGAGACAACATTTGTATTGATATACCACAACAAGTCATTATTAATTGGTTAATGAGAACCTACATTTGAGTTTAGGATTTAGGGTTTGTTTTGAGACATTATCAATTAAGGTCGCATTTGTTTTGAGATAGGTTATACTTGCATTAAACATCCATTATCAAAACAACATAAAATCACCTAATTATAAGCATCCATATTTGTACTCAAATACTTGACAATTCAATTATTACTTAATGAAAACTCACATTTGTATCTTTGTTAATTAGTGAGAGTTCACATTTGTAGTCAGATACTCAATAAGTCATTGTCAAATAATAAGAAAACTCATATTTGTACCAGAGAGCAACAAGTTATTGTTAAACAATTAATAAGAACCCACATTTGTTGTGAGATATGGGACAAGTCATTATCAATTAATAATAGTCTAAATTTATATTAGGACATGGAAGAAGTTATTATCAACTAAGGAGAAGCATACATTTGTTTTTTTTGAACAGCCAAAGGAGCACACATTTGTATTAAGATAATCCACAGGTTACTTGATCAAATAATGAGAGTCCATATTTATACTTAAATAATAAATAAGTCATTATCACTTACTGAGAGCTCACGTTTCTCTCATTGTTAATTAATGAGAATTCACATTTGTGCAATGAGAATTCATATTTGTGCTCAAATTCTTGATTAGTCATTATCTATTTACGAGAGCTTGAGAGCTCATATTTTTGTATATGAGAGAGGACAACAAGTCATTATCAATCAATTAAGGAGAATCCACATTTGTTGTGAGATATCTCACAAGTCATTATCAATTAACCATAGTTCATATTTGTTATGAGATAAAATATATTGGCAATAAGCATCCATTATCAAAAGAACATAAAATCACTCAACCGTAATCAATCCATTGAGTCCAAATTTTATGTGACTTTGATGCAAAATAGTCAAATAAATCAATTAGTATTAAGGGTGTGACTCCATAAAAAATCCTATCACTATGGTTAATAAGATAATGTCTAAATATACATATCATTTTATTTATGGACTACGACAAAGATTAAAACTCTCTCCTCATATGTGTTTTTTTTAGAAGATTGATAAAAAAAGGTTATTAATGATGAAACTTATTTAAAATTACCAAAAGATTGAGACTAAAATTTTGTTAAGTACAAAAAAGTTGATGATGATAATACAAGAAAAACCTTCAATAGAAGAGAATGATTCATCACGTCAATCTATTTATATTATAAGAACTGGTAAAATATCCTTAGTAGTTGCTATTAACCTTCCATACATATTTAATATTTTTTTTATCTTTATGATTTGACTTTTTTACCCTACTAGCATCTTTTTATCTTTTATTTCGGTGTCAATAACACTCTTTATTTTTTATTTTCCCCAATAACACTCTTTATTCTTTAATTCTTGAAATAACACTCTTTTATTTTTTTTTTAATTTTTATCTTTTCATGTTGAAATAACACTTTTTTGTTGACTTTTTTACTCCACTAACACCACTTTATTTTTTTTCTTTCAATAGACCTCTTTACTCTTTAATTTTTGAAATAACACAGTCTGTACATTAATTATGATTATTACTTTTGTTTTATTTTTTTATGATTTTCTGATTGTTAAATTACTAGTCATATTTTAGTACTAAAATTGATATTAGAAGAAAAAATTATAATAAATTATAAAATTGTTATTTAGATTAAAATTTTATTTTTCATTTGTTAAAAATATATTTAAATAATTAACAGCAAAAATAAAATAAAAATTGTTGAAGTATTTTTATAAATAAATATTAATTAAATAGTTTTAAAATTTTAAATAAAATTTAAGTTATTTGTGAATTGCTTTTCAATGTTGTGTTTATTACTTAAAAATTCTTAATTATTGAAATGATGCAGTACATAAAGAAAAAAATAAATGACAATCATATATTCACTAAATAGTTTAGTTAACGGTACACAAAATACTTTGTGAAATGAAATAAATTTTATCTCAATCAAAACTCAAATTTAAAAAATCAATTACATCTTTAATAAAATATCAAAAATAAAATTCTATCTTTATCAAAAATCAAATTTTATCTTTATCAAAATTTTATTTGATTTTTGCCTTTAATTATTTAGATATCTTTTTTAACAAACTAAAAATACAAATTTTAATTCAAATAACAATTTTATAATTTATTATAATTTTTTCTTTCAATACAATTTTAATATAAAATACAATCACAAAATTATTATAATTTATTTTAATATGATTTATTATGCCAAATTTAAATTTGCTATAAAATATAAAAAAATAATTTATCATTTTTCCTGTTATAATTAATTAGTTAAAAAACCTATAAAATATTTCATTTTATTTTCTTTGTATTCATTTTTAAAAATTTTAATTTAATTAATTTTATATTATATTTTATCTTAATTTTAATAAAGTAATAATAACAATTTCTAATAACTATTACAAAAGAAATGTTATTACAGAAAAAAAATGTTATTTCAATAATTAGAAAATAAAGAGTGTTATTGAAGGAAATAAAAAATAAATAGTGTTATCTAGGGAAATAAAAAATAAAAACATGCTAGTTAGGTAAAAAGGTAATTTTTTAAATTAATATAAAATAAAATTATATAAATATTTATATGATTTAATTTAAATTTGTTTTTTTCTTAATCTCGAACAAATCTTGCATAACTAATATTTAAGATCTTTAATATCTGTGTACTAAAACGTCATTTTAAATGTGACATTTATTATTATTATTATTATTATTATTATTAATATTGTTAATATGTTGTTGTCAGGATTCACATTAAAACACAATGTAAAAATATAAAAAAAGTTTATTAAAACACAATGTAAAAATAATAAAAGTAATTATCTTCTCCACAATAAGAGACACACTTGGAATGTCTCAATACAAATTTAAATGTTAATATTCAATTATTACTATATTATTAATATGGATTGACGAAAGGGAGACACATTTTATTTTATTTTTCCAGTTTTGGTTTATCCTTTGTAATTTTGGTTTTTATTTTTTCCAAAATTTTAATTCCTTAATTTTTAATTATCCTTAATTTATTGAATGTCAATTTTACAAGTATTTTGAATCACTTTAAGTTTGACAAGTTTTTACAGTCTTTTAATCCTGTAAAAAAATATAGAAAATTACAAATATCATACGTTTCTTTTTCCACATATCATAATAAGAAGTTAGAAATCTTAAAGGAAAATTAAAAAAAAAAGTTACTAAAAACTAAAAAATGTAATTTATAAAAAAAAATCATAGAACAAAATTATAAAAAAATAAAATTATAATCTTTTAAAGAAAAACTTCATGTTAAACACCATTATAAATTTTAGATTATCACCAATCATATATTATTATATGAAAAATGTATTATTAAAAAAACAAATAAAAAAACATGGAGTAGCATATTTATGTAAGAAAAAACAAACTTTCTATAAAGAGTTAAAACCTATTAAAGAAAATTTTCAACTTAATACACTAAATTAAAATATAATACCTTTCATACTTAAATTAGTAAATGTATCATTAAAAGTATTATTTTCTTTATAAACATAAGTTACTATAAAATATATAAAAACTACAAATATGCAAACATTTATACAAACACTTACTCCATTTAACTTTAAAAAATTAACATTCCAATTATGTTAATTAATAAAAAGACTATACATAAAACTTAGCAACCCCACCGTGTGAAATACCGCGTGCCGCGGCGACAATCCACTGTATTTGTGGGTCACGTGACTCTTTGGACCTTTCCCTCGCTTCAAGCATTCTAACAGTTTCACACGCAAAATATTTGGTTAAGGATGGTTTACCTGTAAATTTATTTTTTATCATGTAAAACTAAGACAAAAGTTAATCAGGATTCTAACATAATAATACTATCTGTCTATTTTATATCAAATTAATCATAATTATTTCTGAAATTATTCTCACTTATTTAATCTTCCATTTCTTGACTCTCGTTCTTTCAGTTTTATGTAATGCTGAGATTTTAATTTTCAGTTTTGGTCATATGATATTATCTCATTGAATCAGAACTAAGAAAATTTATAAAAAAATAAAATAAGGATGAGGTTGTATAACAAGTTTCTTTTTTCTGATTATTTATGAACGTGTTACTCTTTCATTTCACAAATCATAATTTTTCTTACTGAAAACCGGATGATAATTATACGAGAATTATTGAAGTTGACATTACCTGGATTTGAGTATTGGACGATCCCAATTATTCGAGCTTCGAAGATCAAATGGAGATTCATCTGCCAAAGACATTCTGATACCAAATCAGTGTATACCTTGCCACATCTCACCCCTTGTAATTAGGATTTAACACGTTTTTACTTTGTCTAAAGCTACCATTTTCATTATCAAGAAGACGCAAATAAAAACCTTTAAAATTTACCAGTCTTAAACCATGTGACCTTTATAAGGGTCCAATGAGGTGTTGTTCCACTTTCGGTCGGGTCGACCAACAGGTGGAGAAAGTTTCATCTGCTGAAACAGAGAAAGAACATTAGAGGAATCAAATTTAAGGAAAGAAGACGACGAGCACAATTAAGAAATAACAATTAAGAAATAAGAACAACTTTTGGTTCTTTCAGTAAGTTCACTTGCAGAAAGCTTTTAAGGTCCTATAACTCACCATAATAATTTTCTATTCTGATAGATTCGCATATTCCCGTCGGCATCTATAGAGGAGGTATTTGGAAGTATTACATTGTTTACCTCAATTCTTAAAATGCAACTTATTAGTTAGACAACTTAACTTAATGTATTAGTTATATGTTATATAAAATAATTATAAATGTTCAAAATCAAAATAATAACAATGCTATACAATGTGAGCTGCTTCTGCGAAGCAGTGATAGATAGGAGGATAAAATGTAATAATTCTAGCTCATACAATACATATCTAAATATATAAAATTCATAAAACATACTCAATGAATAATTGCAAATCTACAAAGGTAACATATTTTGGAAAACAGGTAAGAAAAGTCAAATGAATATGCTATAAATCACAATACAATTAACTAAGAATGAGTCATGTCTTGGTGCAACATCAAACACTGCACATCACTTATTACTAACCTCAGTACCAGGCAAAGCAGTCAGAGAAGACACTTCCTCAAAGAACCAATTCTAATAAGAAATTAAAAAGCATCACAGCTTCTCAATCAACCTAACCATGAAGGAATTCACAGCTGAAATATCCAGAACAATCCATGATGATTCAAATAACTCATGGAAGAACTCAGTTCCAATCTCCTCTGCAGCGGCCCTAAATGCAATCCCAAATGCATTCCCACGAGCCCCAGCCAAACGTGGCCTCCCGCAAACCCCTACAATCAGAACCTTCCCAGGCTCTTGAGATACACAAGCACAAAGCAAAGGCTTCATTGTCGCCCCCTTCTCCTTCAAAGCATCCATAAGAAAATAACAAAACTTAGTCAATGCCTGTGGGTACCCCAACAACTTAGCATCACATGAATCCTCCAGCCTCAGCCACCGAAAACTCCTCCCACTCCTTATACACCCATTCTTAGTAATTGCAGCACTCCCTTGCCTTAAAATGGCCCTCTGAATCTTAATAGCATGTTGCATCCCAGTTCTCAAGTTGTCAAAATTATTCAAAGAGAGCGCATCGTATGCCACACCAAACTGCTTAGAAGCACTAGAAGACTCAAGCAATGCAGTCACACCATACACCACATCCGCGGCAGAAACCTTAGAACTATACTTGAGAGTCCTCTGGAAACTCCTGTAGTAGAAATCAGTGAGTCCATACTCAGGCAAAAACCGCTCAAACTCCTCCTTCATCTTGCGAGCGTTGGGGCGAAGAGTGAGCTCTTTGCGGAGGTCTCGGTGGTTGCCGCAATTGACCAAAACGATGGAGAGAGGGTCTTGGTTTGAGGCCGAGGAGGTGTATTTGTGGATCTGGTGAAAGGTGGAGACAGGGTAGCAGGCGTATTGGATGGAATCAGATTCGAGAATGTGGAAGATGATCTTGAGAGCGCAGAGGGAATCGACGTCGGAGGTTGAAGGGAAAATGAGAACCGGGGAAGAGGAAGAAGACAATGCAGATTCACGAAGGTTGGCGTAGAAGGAATCAACGGATTGCTCTCTCATTGCTGGTAGAGAAGATCAGAGGTGAAAAAAAAAATTATTAAAATAACTATTAAAATAATAATGTAGAGAAGAGAGCTACGAATAGAGGCTGTGATGTAGAGAAGAGAGGAAGTAGGCAAATGAATGAGAAAATTTTGAAAATTGTGTGAGAAGAGAGTAAGGGCCACTTTTAATTTTACTGATAGGCTTCCTTTTCAGCATTCCTGAGGTAGTCCAAAGGTCCCTGAAACTAGACCCATTAATATAGGAAGGGCACAAAAAATATTAATTTTGATATTTTAAAAGATACATTTAAAGAAATATCCTCTACTATCTCAATGTAATTATTCTATCAAAACTTTCAATTCTCGTTTTCCGCTCAAATTTAAACTTTCAATTAATAAATGTTTAATTTTATCAAAAATAAGAATTCTAACCATCAACAATTATAACAGAATTCTAACAACATTTAAGCTCGCATAGAAGATTTCCTTTTTTGTATTTTTAGAAGATCATAGTTAAAGAGTAGCCCCGCATACCCAAACATAGATACGCCTTTTTAAAAAATTTTCCTTCCATATCTTTCTCTCTGTTTTTGGCTGAATAGTTGGAATACAAGAGAAAAAATATCAATTTTTTTCTTTTTCTATCTTGTGTAACTGTAGTATTTTTCTCTTCCTAAAACTCCAATTAATCTCTTGAAATATAAAGGGTAATCAAGAAAACTACTGATTCGCATGAGCCTAGCGTAAATAGGGCGGTTGGCAAATTGGTAATTTTATTTTATTTAATAAAAGAGTGTTTAACGTTCATTATCAATTAGTTATATATTTGACCAAGTTTTTAAAAATAATATTTATTAATTGATTGGTTATATATTTGATCAAATTTTTAGAAATAATATTTAATTGTAGATATTTCTGCTATTGTTTGGAAAGTTGTTAGTTTTTACTCCTACAAAATCTGTATTTAAACAGACTATTGATGAATAATAAAGTTATTTTTTTTTAGTTTTAAATACAAATAAATTAATATCAAGAACATTTTTTTAGAAGGACCTGTGATATTTTTTTAGAAGGACCTGTGACGAGAGAGTAATTATCAAATATTATCAAATATGGGCGATAAAAATGGAGGTTGTCCTTTACCAATAAATTCATCTATGACTCAGACTAAAACTCACAAAAGAAAGAAAAATCATCGCTATTGTCTCACAATATATTTTCATCAGAATCATCTCAATCAGATCTGTATATGAAACCTGTACATTTCTGAAAAAAACAAATATAAAAGAGATGAATTTCAGCATTCACCTCAGCACTGCATAGTTGGAGTTGGCATAACACTATTAGACCTTTAAGTTCCATGAAATATCTTCTCTAATAAATCCTTTTCAGAAATAATTTCAAATCACAAAATTTTATCATTTAAGATTTCTATTACAGTTAACAATTAAATTATATTTAAAATTTATCATTAAGATATCTATTACATTTTTATATTTATAAATTATTAATAATTGTATTTTTTTATTTGTAGAATTAAAATATATAAAGACGATATTATTTATAATTATTTTTGACATACTTATTTGTTTTAATTTTTTTTTTAAAGTAGAAATAGGTTTATGTATATAATGCTGGCGAAGGGACTTACATTCTTAATATGAAATGCCTGAAATGGGTAATCTTACAACATTAATTTTGATTCTACAGATCAGGCAAGGTAGCATTATTTTTGCCTACATTTTTGAAAAAAAAATGTTAATGAATTATAACAGACTAAGTTTTATCATGTGGGTTAAAATTGTTTAAATATTGATTAATTGATTATTTTTATCTAATCCACTATAATTCAAATTAATATTTATATTATTCATTTATTTATTTTTTATTTCTAATTTAAATCTTTTTCCTTTTTAAAATGATAAAATATTTATTTGATGTTTTATCTTTTTAATTTAATATCTATAGAACATTTATCAATATGATATTTATTTTCAATTTAAGAGCTTTTTTCTAAGTTGCAGTTTGATTACTTGATTTGAGGTTATTAGAATGATAATTAAGCGTGTCTAATTATTTCATAGCATTTGTGATAATTTTGTTTTTAGAAGGTTAATTGCGCAGGTCAATGTGTATTCAAGGTGAATAAAATGTTTAGACATATGATTAAAGTTATTGTTAGTATTTTTGACCAAAAAAAATATTACTTGGATCTTGAAAATGACACTTTCTTAATTTTTATGAATATTCTTTTGTAACAAGATAAAAGGACAAAATAGTAGATATCTATTTTAATATAAAAATTAAATTCAACGAGTAGTTTTAGAATATTCTTAAAAATCTAACATAAAAGTAAATAAAATTCAGTAGTTTTAGAATATTCTTAAAAATCTAACATAAAAGTAAATAAAATTCAACAAGTCCTTTTCTTTTAGTAAATATTTTATTTTAAAATTATTCAACATATAGAAGATACTATAAAATACTATAGTAGTTTGTTTAAACTTGAAATAAATATTTTAAAATAAGTCATTTTAAAATATTCAGTTAATAGATTTTATTATTAAAATAAATAAAAGCATTTTAAAATAAGTAATTAAACAAACACTAAAAAAATGTTTATTTATTAAATAAATATTTAAAATATATATATATATATATATATATATATGAACTTGAATATGTTCTCCACTTGTTATCATCTATCTATATTAAAATAATATCAACAAAAGGAAAAAAAAGTTAGATACGATTTATTAAGTGGATTTAGATTTTCAATTTTGATAATGTAAATAATAAAAAAAATCATTAAGAACTTTTATATATCTACAAATAATATAATTGGAAGAGTATAAATGAATCTATAATTATAACAGTTGGAAATAACATAAGCGGAAACTTTTACCACGTGTCTCCACCACAAAATTTTCAAAAAAATTATTCAAATTAAAATTTTACCATACAAATAATGGTTGTCTCATTGTACGATATGTGTCTCTCCAATTTGTAAGTCTTTCGCACCTCCTTCATTCTCTTCTCTCATATTTTTCAAATTTCAAATTCAAAATTCAAAAGTTATCACACTCGCTTTTCCCATCATGTTCATGCAGCTCTTTGACTCCATTTTCAACTCCAATTCCACATGCTCTGCAGCACACAACAAAAATGGGGACAAGAGATGATAATTAGAAAGGAGTAGTAGGATTGGGTTGGGCAGAGAAAAAAGAGTGGGAAGTGCAGACAAAGAGTGGTTAAGTTTTAGGATGATGACAACTAAAGAGAGCTATTTAATATTGAACAGGGTTATGACTAGAACAAGGCATGATAAAAAATGAGGAATTAAACCAATTAACCGAGTGGTGAGTTGTGAATCTTTAAATAGTTGAGAGTTCCACTGAGTTATATATCAAGTTGATGTTGCTTGATTTTTGTGTTATTTTACATCAGAAATGAAAACATGTAGATGATTAAGGCATTTTTGTATATAGACACTTTAACCCAGAGCCAAAAAGCCAACCAGGTACAATTGATACCAATTTTTTTTTAACCTTTTGAGCTCTAATTTTTTTTATTGCACCCTAACCTTCAATTGATATAATTTTCCACCCTTGTAGCATGCTTAGGGGAGGAGAACATAAGTATAATATTCATAATGGGAAGGGTTGATATAGACTTGACATGTTGGTTATGTAAAGAAGTGTGTTAGACAATTCACTCTTTTGTACTCAAAAAACAAAAGAAAAATAAAAAAAAATATAAACAAAAGAGTGAATTACATAAAAGAAAGAAAAAATGATGGATGGAAGAAATCAAGAGTTGGTAGATTAATTTTTTCCAAGGAAAATTTTGTCTCAATTGTAAAAACCAATGTTCTTGATAGCCCAGCCTCATTACAATCTTGAGAAGACCTTAAGATCCATGTTGATTGTGTGTTTGTGATTTGACTAAAAATGAAAGGCAACCTTAATTTGTTCAGAGCCAGTGGATGTTGAGAGAGACACTACCCTGTGAGAGATTATGAGAGAAATTCCTCAATTAGATAATGATGTCTTTGTCTGAATTGTTTCTCTTGTAGATTGATTGTGTCTTTTTCCTGCTTTAATTGGACTTGGAATCTCTGATCTTTCACTATTTTTTATTTAGGAAAAATTTTTGTTTTGTGGATCCAATTACTTTGCTTGTGGGCAAGCAAGATTCTAGGTTGGAGGGACAACCACTGAGTAATTATATAATTACTTTAATTAATTATTAAAATTAATTATGGTTTGTTTAAATACTTTGAGTCATAATTAAGTAATTTAATCTTACCTTACATTTTTTTATTGATAACCAATTAAAAATTTAATAAAAAATATAAAAAAGTAATGAAGTATGTAGTTTTATTTAGTTTAACTTTTCTTTCTGCATTTAAATTATAAAGCAATCTAAAATGCATTTAAGAATAAAATATCTGAGAATAACCCAAGAATAATGACTCTCAAGGTATCTAATTATTCTGGACAATGACTCTTCAGGTATATGGCTATTTTGTGGGTGAGTGACAATGAATTTAGGAAGGGTGGGTGACAATGGATGTAGTGAGAATATCTAAAGGATAACTCAGAAGGTGGGTGCTCACTCAAGAGTTTAGGATAAGGGGAGTTTCTGACAAAAAAAAAAGTACATATTTATAGAATTTTGTTGAAGTTAGTAGGTAGTTGTGTACAAATGAATTTAGGGGTTGTGTCTATTTAGTGAGTTTGTCTGAAGTTATTACCTAGTTGTGTATAGATAGATTTTGGGTTTGTGTCTATTTATTGAGTCTAGTTAAAGTGATTAAGTAGTTGTGTCTAAATGGATTTAGAGTTTGTTGGTATGTGTAGTTAAAGTGGAGTTAAGGTTTTCAATAGTTTGTTGCCAGTAAAGTGTAGTTAAAACTGGTTAATGTGTGATTAAAGTGAGTTTAAAGTTTTTAATTAGTTTTAAAGTGTATTTAGGTCTTTTGAGTGTGTGTAGATTAGTATAAATAGTTTGTTCTTTTCACTAAGGTTGTCTGAGTGTTAGTTAAAGTGTGCAGTTAAAGTGAAGTTAGGGTTTATAAGTGTATGTGTCTTCTTGAAGTGTAGTTAAATTTGTTAGTGTGTAATGAGTTTAAAGCTTTTAATCATATTTAGGGTTTTTCATTCTACTATGTGTAACTATAATTTTAGTTTACTTTAAAGACCATACAATTTTGCATAAATTTATAATTTCTGTATTATCTTCATTTACTTTATTAAGTTTGATTTCTTCATTTATCTTACAAAGTAAAATAACAAATTCGTGAGAATAATTCATTATATGTTCAGGCATTAAGATATATATGCAACGTCTAAGACTAATTTGACATTAAATTACTATTTTATAGTGACTAATTTGATAACACATGATCTTATTAGAAGTTAATTAACAATAAAGTAGTCACTTTATTTGTATTGATAGTTTTATTATGTATGATTAAATTTTCTTTAGTTTGGATGAACTAAGAATGATATTGTTCATAATTGAATGTTGATAACAATTATTTCATGTATTATACTTTCTCTATTTTTTTCATGAAATTTGATATTGAGTTGCCATCCCTTTCAGCATATGTAGTGTAATTAACCACTTTTAAGATTAATAGTTGTCCCTTAAAATTCACAAGTATTTTTAACATGGTTTGTCCTCACTCCCTTATTTCCTAGGAAGTATCACATAAGATCACTCATCCAAAAATTTCCCAAAATTAAGTATACTTTGAAATTTTTAATTGATGTATTAGTTTATTGACATAATTAATGTTATAAACTTGTTATAAGTTTGTAAAATAACAATTTTGTAAAACGTGCAATGTATCCAGGTGTCTTGGTAAATTCCTTTTAGAATACAATGAATTTCTTGGACGTGGTTTGCTTACTCACAATCAAGCATGTTGTGCTTTAAAGAAAATTAATTCTCTCTGTGCATTAGGAGATGAAAGTAGTTTAAATACATATAATCAATTTTACAGAATGACTAAGTGTCCTGTCACCTTTTGTGTTATTGTTATTTATATGTGTATTAATATTATTTATAGATCTTCTTATATCACTTTTAGTGAAGAGGTATGTTAGATATTTAAGTGTCAGTCTAAGTTTCACATTGGATAGAAATGAAAAAGTTGAACAACGTATAAGAAATAAGAAAGAAGACTCACAAACCTAATGTCTTAAGGAGGTTTTGGGTTGAAGGTGGCGTCATTCCCTTCTATGAGTTGACTCTTGTCTCATTCTTGTGAGATCTCCCAACAAGATATAACCCTGAAAAAAAGTACATCTCATTATCAAATAATACAACCTTCTCTACCGTTCACTCTTATATATTTCTTGAATAAACAGAGACTTCTATGACAATAGACAATGTTTTATTTGTTATTAAAATCTCACATATCTCAATCATCCGAAGTGCAAAGTCTACGGAGCCATGGTATGACCCAATGGATTGTGACAACTTGTTTGAGGCAAGTCACAAACAGTTTTATTTTTATTTTGACAAGGAAATTTACTTACATGACTAAAATTGGAAATTCATTCCCAATTCTCGTCAATTCCGTAAATGGAGCAAAATTTGGCATAATGAAATGCCAACATATATCTTTTTCTATGTCGAGCCCAAACATATTTTGGTGGTGTATTGGACCGTAAGACGAACTCACCTTAGACAAAAAAGCAACTGAACTCGCCAATTACGTGGAATCCTAGGATTCATTTTTTTCCCTTTCAAGGCCAATGTTTGAAATTGCATGTCCTTGTAAATTTCATAGGACTAGGGAACAATAGAAGATTTCAACATTGCCTTTACCATATTACCAAAGGATATTCAACTTCTCGAATGACCTTTCCTGACTCCAACATACATTAGAGAAAAAATTCACCCCCGTTCCCCACTCTAGTCTTTTTTATCAATATAAAAACTTGGCACAAACTTTCTCAGATCACTAATACACAAGTTATCTTAATGAGTTAACTATCCATCCACAATAGTGATTCTTCTACCTATTAGTTAAGTAAAATAGAATTGTAGGTCCAATAGAAGCCTAGCTAAGAAGGTATCAAAGAGATTTATTCTCCCAAACCAAAAGACAAATCCAACGACTGTTAAAAAAAACAAAAGTAACTACTGAAACTTGACTTCTACAGCCTGAAGTTTGAGCAATTCAAAATTGTTGGCCGTGTCAGCTATTGCTTAATCTCAAAGTTCTTGATGATGAATTGGATGCAGCAATGGCTTCAGCACGAGACAATACAAAAGTTGTGCTAGTTGCTTGCTTAGTAATGATCGCAGCAGCGTCACAAACAATTCGTCCTAGCTGCCAAAATAAATGTGGAAGCGTTAACATTCCGTACCCGTTTGGTACAACGGAGGACTGTTACTTGAACAGCAACTTTTATGTTGCTTGTAACACAAGTCACAAGCCTCCCAAACTATTTCTGTGGAATGTGACAAAAAATATTGAGATCTTAGAGGTGTCATTGAATGGTCTTTTGCGGGTAAAATCCCCAGTAGCTTATGTCTGCTACGATGAAAAGGGTGTGCTAGTGGATTCAGGGAATTCAACTATGACTTTGCAAGCATTTCCTTTCTCTTACACCCAAAACAAGTTCGTTGGAATTGGATGCGACACCCTTTCAACCATCAATGCAACAATTGGGAAAAACTACTCTGCTGGAGGGTGTTTTTCACTTTGTAGTGGTGTAGAAAGTTCAACAAATGGGTCCCGGTTTGGCATTGGTTTCTGCCAAACCTCTATCCCAAGAAACGTTTTGGCATATCAAGCTCGTGTCCTGAGATCAAATATGCTGCATAGGGATATGAATATTCCTTGTAGCTACTCTCTTTTGGTGGAAGAAGACTCTTTCAAGTTTTCCACGGATGACTTCATCAAACTGCAGAAGAGAAAAACAGTTCCCACAGTGCTTGACTGGGCTGTTGGGAATCAAACATGTGAAGAAGCTAAGAATAATTTGACTACTTATGTTTGCCAAGAAAATAGCGTATGCATTGATTCTCAAAATGGACCCGGGTACCTCTGCGGATGCTTAGAAGGTTATGTGGGAAATGCATACCTTCATGGTGGATGCCAAGGTATGGATTATGTTCCCACACTAAATGTGATTTATTTGCTTGATAAAGGAATGAAATATTAACTCTTTTTTTTTTTTTAAACCTATTTCTTCACTAGATATTGATGAGTGTGCCAATCAGAGTCTAAATGACTGTTCAGACATTTGCATTAACCTACCAGGGAGCTATAACTGTTCCTGTCCCAAGACCACGAAGCACCAGGGAGATGGCAGAAAAGGAGGAAGTGGCTGCGTCTCGAATCTACAACATGTGGTTAACGAGATTGTAATAGGTACGTATTATTTGTTTGGTTTACAAAATAATACTCAGTGAAAAGAAGTTAATATGACAAATACAAAAGAAAGCAAGGCATATGAAAAAAATGTGCATTTTGCTGCATTATTTTTAAGATCTTTGATCTGTTTGATTATATTTTTGTTTTCACTTGCAGTCTATTGCTTTGTCTTTTTGCTTGCTTTTAAGCTAAAAATTTTGACGTTTTGCAACTTTATGTCAGTACATATTGCATAGGGGAAATCTTGATTCACAGCTCTTCAAATCTTAGAAATATAAGTGACATTTGTTTGCAAGTAGATAGTATGAAGTGTAATGGTTAGTATCCGCTACAGAAAACAAAGTTGTAGGGAAAGGTGACCTTTAAATTAAAGTAATTCGAAGATATACGTGAATGACATGCTTGAAATACCATAACAAAATTAAAAGACTGATCTAACAAGCAACTTTGTCAATGTAGGAACTGGCATAGGCCTTGTGCTGTTGTTAATTGGTGGTGGCTGGCTATACCACGTGTCTCGTAAAAGAAAACGGGTGAGATATTTTAAGAGAAATGGTGGCTTAATGTTACAGCAGCAAATTTCAAAGATGGAGGGATCATCTGAGAGAGCTAAAATATTTACTGCAAGAGAGCTAAAGAAAGCCACTGAAAACTTTCACGACAGCAGAATCATTGGTAGGGGAGGATACGGCACAGTTTATAAGGGGATTCTTCCAAATGACCAAGTTGTTGCCATAAAGAAATCAAAACTAGTAGATCACAGCCAAATTGAACAATTTGTCAATGAAGTGGTTGTACTTTCCCAAATTAACCACAGAAATGTGGTGAAACTCCTGGGTTGCTGTCTAGAGACAGAAATGCCACTGCTAGTTTATGAATTTGTGAACAATGGAACACTCTTTGACAACATTCACAATAAAAACACCACCCTTCCCTGGGAAACACGTCTAAGAATAGCAGCAGAAACAGCTGGTGTGCTTGCATACTTGCATTCTTCTGCTTCCATACCAATCATCCATAGGGACTTCAAGTCAACTAACATACTCTTAGATGACAAATACACAGCTAAGGTTTCTGACTTTGGAACCTCCAGACTGGTTCCACGTGACAAGTGTCAGTTGACAACATTGGTTCAGGGAACTCTTGGGTACCTTGACCCTGAATACTTTCAGACCAGTCAACTAACTGAGAAAAGTGATGTGTATAGCTTTGGTGTTGTACTTGCTGAGTTGCTTACTGGAAGAAGGGCACTTTCTTTTGACATGCCAGAGGAGGAGAGAAATTTGGCCTTGTATTTTCTTTCGGCTGTGAAGGATGATTGCTTGTTCCAAATTGTTGAGGATTGTGTCAATGAGGGAAATAGTGAGCAAGTGAAGGAAGTTTCTAACATTGCTCAATGGTGCTTGAGGCTTAAAGGTGAGGAAAGACCTACCATGAAGGAAGTCGCTATGGAATTGGAAAGTCTCAGAACGATGACAACAACTTCATTGATTAATTCCTCATCAAATGGAGCAGAATATGTTATTGGTGAAAGATCAGGTTCAGCAGAAAGAGACACTGCTAATTGTCATTATACTTATGCTATATCTGCTGGACCTGAGGATGATACCATTTGCAACGATGTGATGTCACCGTTATGGGATGGTAGATGAAGTGTGCTTGCTTGGAGGCACTTTGTCTATGGACCAATTCGAAGATTCAATGTATACATATTATGGTGGCCACGATAAAGTTTTTTCACTTCATCATCCTTGAGTTCTGCATCAAAAGTAATGAGGTATTGTTCATGAGTCTTATTTTTCAGAAACGTAAGGAAGTGATTTGACAAATACTATAATGTACCATTTAATGTTCTGTCACCATTGTTCGCATTATTACTGATGAAAATGCTTTGCCGTTTGGAAATACAGAAATGAATGAATGGATATATATCATTTCCAACTAAGTAATGCTATGCTCTCTCAAGACATCCTCCAAACACATTTCCTAGTACGATTATAAAGAAACCAATTATTGTATTCAAAACAAAAAATCGACATAATCAAAGGTGAAAAATTCAGTACTTTTTCCATATATTGCGATTTTTAATTAACTGATTGGTTAACTTGTAAAAGGAATATAAAGTCTTAAAAAAATGAATAGAGTTGAAGAGAATTTGTGTTTTGGAGGCTATTACTTTGAAATACCCGGACTGAGATTTCAACCACTGTTTGAATGAGCTTTGGACCTCTCTCCTCTTTAGGATTCTTAGTCTGATCCAGTTATATATTATGAATCTTATCGAAGGTTGCTCACACCTTGGTGACAATTCCATGCATGCAAACCTTGTAAATATTCTTGAGTGACGCCTATTTCTTCAACATCTATCTATTTTCATCTTCTGTTTCCTTTCTTTTACCTTTTATCAAGCATTTCAAATTAAGATAACCGATTCATGAAAGATTTCAATTCTCCTCCGCTACCTTTCAATATATGAAATTTATTTTGTTGGTACATTTAAAAGTTACGTATTAAGTCAGTTATCTTATCTAAAAAATGTCAGTTTATCTTAAAAACAATAACTTCATAGAATTATATTAATTCATGAAGTCAGTTGAAAAAATGTTTGATTCAAAATCTGTCAATGTTGCTTACAGATGTAAAGCGAATAGAATATATATTTACAAGAACTTTTATAATTATTAATTGAATTTACTCGAAAAATTTAATTATATATATAATAAATGTGTGAAAGTTAAAAAAATCTAGTAAAATAAGAACTAAAAATATATGTAAAAATTATTAGATAATTTTATTAATTCCTTTTTAACAGATACCTCCTTTCATCAGGTCATGCCTCCCATAGCCGGCTGTCCAGCTCTTAGCTACCAAATCGACACAATCAAGGTATTTTAAAATAAATTTACAAAAAAAACAACGCACAAATGGTTTTAGGAGGGTCGGAAAGAAAGAAAAAATATGATGAGAAAAACAAAGTAAAACAATTGAAATGAGAAAAAACAAAAGATGAAAAATAAAAATATTAATATATTAAAATTCTATAGGGCATGCAGCCTTGTTTGAATCCATGATCTAATGCAGTAAAAGAGTTAATCCTTGTGACCCCCTTAGACTCTCTCTAACCACCAATGTCCACTAGAACAAGAACTTGAAAAACAAAAAGCCATGTCTGTGCACTCTAAGCAGCTGCTACTGCAGCTGCTTCTTGTTGCCCTCCTTATTGCAAAAACTAAAACTCAAGCCATATCAAAGCCAAACTGTTCATCAACGTGTGGCGATGTCACCGTTCACTTCCCCTTCGGCATCTCCGACACTTGTTCCTTAGACACCCCATTTCTCCTCACTTGCAACCAAACCTCTCCTTCATCACACACCCTTTTCCTCCCACAAACCAATATAGCTGTGCTTAACATCTCACTCGCCGGCCACATGAAAATTTCATGGCCTGTAGCCAGCGACTGCTACGCCGACAGAGGCAATCTCGTGAGTCAATCAGATCAAGAACTAAACCTCACAACTTTTCAACTCTCTTCCAGCAGAAACAGGTTGACTGTAATTGGGTGTGACACGCTTGGATTAGTGGTGGGAAGCGATTTAGAGGGAAAGAACTACACCACGGGATGCATTTCCTTGTGCAACAGGCTCCAAGACATCGAGACAAACGGGACTTGTTCTGGCACCGGTTGTTGCGAGACTTCGATTCCACGCGGCTTGTCGAGTTTCTACTACGGTTCTGGGAGTTTGTTCAACCACACGGACGTAATGGACTTCAACGCGTGCGGGTATACGTTCCTGGTGGAAGATGGGGCCTACAACTTCTCCTCCACGGACCTCGTCAAGTTCGACAAAACGACGTTCCCCGTGGTGGTGGATTGGGTGGTTAAGAACCAAACGTGCGAAGAAGCTAAGAAAGATGCTTCCAGTTACGCGTGCAAGGCAGACAACAGTGATTGTTTCCATTCAGTTGAGGGGTCTGGCTACCTTTGCACCTGCTCAAATGGTTTCCAGGGAAACCCTTATCTTCTTCATGGTTGTCAAGGTATTGTACGTAGTATCTTTATCTACCTATTTAACGTACCATTCATCATAAATTATCTATTTTCACTCATTAATAAAAAACGATTTTAACATTATTTTTTTGTAGCTGAAGGTACTCTAAATTGTACTCTTTTAATTTTGTTTTTTACTAGTTCACTTTCAAATATATACACTGATTACCAGCCGTAATTAATATTTTAATTTATATCATAAATATTTTTAATTGGTACGGTGTTCGTTATCAATTTTTTCTCACATATTATTACTTGAACTCTTAAATGAACAAATAAAGAGAAACAATTTTTTTCTTAAAATTAGACAAAAAAGAAAGCGTAAGGGTGAAAGTACACAAAAAAAGAAAAATCTATGAATGCATAATTTGACTCGATATCCTGTAGATGTTGATGAATGCATGGGGTACAACGATTGCGTTGATGGGGCCAAATGCAGTAACTCTCCTGGTGGTTATAACTGTTTATGCCCAAAAGGATTTGAAGGAGATGGAAAAAAATATGGAACAAGATGCAGTCCCAAATCTAGCATCAATTCAAGGAAAGAAATCATACTCATAATTGCTTTGAGTGAGTATACTCTTGTATGGTGAAATTACAATAAATTTTATCCTTAATTATGTAAGAAAATATATATAATATTGCATCTTGTGTACTTATACATGCAATACTGTTGAAAGATTTCTCATACCTAATCAACAATATCAATTCAAGTTAATTATGTCATTGGTAACTTTGAAGATGAGCCAACATCATTAGAACACTAATTACGTTTCTCTTTTTTTATATGTATAGGTGTGAGTGTAAGCCTAGTGGCACTACTTGTGGGAAGCTTTTATGTGCATTGCGCATCAAGGAAAAGAAAGATGATCAAACTTAAAGAACAATTTTTTCAACAAAATGGTGGTCTTTTCTTACAACAACACATAATCAAGCATAAAGGATCGATTGAAACGGCTAAAGTCTTCACTATAGAGGAGCTAAAAGAGGCCACAGACAACTTTGATGAAGGCAAGATCCTTGGCCAAGGTGGCCAAGGAACAGTTTACAAAGGAGTATTGGTAGACAATAGAACAGTGGCAATTAAGAAGTCTAAAATCAGTGATCCAAATCAGATTGAGCAATTCATTAACGAGGTGATTGTGCTTTCCCAAATCAATCATAGGAATGTGGTAAAACTCTTGGGTTGTTGTTTGGAGACACAAGTTCCTATGCTGGTTTATGAATTCATTCCCAATGGCACTATTTATGAGCACCTTCATGATCATAATTGTTCTCTAAAACTTACATGGAAAACAAGGTTGAGAATAGCAACAGAAACAGCTGGGGCCTTGGCTTATTTGCACTCAGCTACTTCTACACCAATCATACACAGAGATGTGAAAACTACAAATATTCTTCTTGATCATAATCTCATTGCAAAGGTTTCTGATTTTGGAGCATCAAGGATTTTCCCCCTTGATCAATCTCAACTAACCACTCTGGTGCAGGGAACATTAGGGTATCTTGATCCAGAATACTTTCACACAAGCCAGTTGACAGAGAAGAGTGATGTGTATAGTTTTGGGGTTGTCCTGGCAGAGCTACTAACAGGAAAGAAGGCACTTTCATTTGATAGGCCAGAGGCTAATAGAAACCTTGCAGTGTACTTTGTTTCTTCAATGAAAACAGGTCAATTGCTTAACATTGTGGACAACCATATATTGCATGATGCAAATGTTGAGCAACTAACAGAAGTTGCCAATATTGCAAATCGATGTTTGAAGGTGAAGGGAGAGGAAAGACCCAGCATGAAAGAGGTGGCAATGGAACTCGAGGGGCTTCAAATTATGGGAAAGCACAGATGGGAAAGTGTTAGTTCAGAAGAGACTGAAAACTTCCTAAACTCAGCGCCATCCATTCTTAGTATTGAAACTGGCATTCATTCGGGCTTTGATAACTTAAACCAGATTTCTACGTCTTTGGGGGCTGGAAGATGATTAGTTCATACTAATTGTGGTATTATTTTAAAGGACAGGTTTATTCTGACTTAGGATTAGGTAATAATATATATCTAAACTGAGAATAACAAGTATCCCAAGTTAATCAATTCATATTTTTCTTCACAATGTAAATAAGGTGCTTCGTGAGAAAATGTGAGGAAGAAAAACAAAAAGATCTCAAAGAATGAAAAGTGAATCAAAACTTACATATATTATTTTTCATCCAAAATCTTAAACATTAAGCTTTTATGTTTTTTTACTCAACAATCTCATTTTTACTCAATATAAAACTTACACTCACACTTCAATATTTTCTGGACATATCAAATAAAGTAAAATATGGTTCTCCATTTTAATTCATTGAGACAATTATTTCTGTCCAAAATATTCAACTTTGACATTTCAATAGGTTATGAAGCATTTATAAAATCACACCAAGTCAATCTAAGAGTCCAATCGAAAAGAAATTTTAGAAAAATGGTTCAATGTAACAACTCTTGAATATATCTAGCTTTCCGTCAAAGGAGGAAATAGAAATAAAATATTTATCAATTTATTTTGACAATTCACTTTTAAAAAATAATATGATAATTAATTATTATAAAAAAAACTTTTACATTTGTAAAAGAAAAGAGATAATGAAAAGTAAAATAATTGTCAAGTGAATATAAAATTTGATAGTTGAGAAAATTTAAAATAATAACTATTTTTTATTATGTAGTCTTGATTCTTCTTATACTAATATAATAAGTTTTTTCTAAGTTGGAAAATTAGAGAGAAAGAAAAACAGTTACAGATAAGAAGAAAGAGCGTTTTGTGAGGTGTGTTATATAATAGAAGGGTAGTGTGTAATTAAGGAAGTAATTTTGTGACAATATTTATACATAATATTATTTCTCTTACAATTTCTTTATTATTATTTAATGTGAATTTCAATGAAAAAAATTGTTTTGAATTTCGTACCTCTTTAGTAAGATGTTAGTTTACTTTTTATACAACTATTTTCTGTCCCATTTTTTTATATTTAATATTTTGGTAAACAAATTAAAAAAAAATGTAAGAACTTCCTCCGTTATTTTTTTTAATTATCAGATCTCTAAAATATTTTTTTATTTCTTTATAATTTTCAGACTTGAATATAACATTAGGTACTCTTTTGTTAATTATATCGTTCCTTTATTATTCAATTTTTTATTAATTTACGTATATATATTTATTGTGATAAAAAATAGAAAAATCTAAAAGTAAAAGAAAAACTATTATAATTTACTCCATTTACTTATTCTACTTTATAACCATTAAAAGACTAATAAAAGTGTATAATAAATAATATTTTAGATTAAAACAATTATTATGATATATGTTTTTCATGATCGCGATGTTTTTCTAATTTGAAACGACAAATATGCACTTGTAGAAACATTCGTCACAGTTATATATTAGAAATGTGTGAGGTAAATAAATACTTAATAAATAAATAATAAATAGGGTAGATATTATTATCTATTTAGAGTGTTTTGTAGGATCAATAAACTGAATAACTTATTTGATTAGAAGTTTAGCTTCATCAACATAAGAATATTTAGTAAATTTTCTATGTAAAGTATTTTAGAAGTTTTTAGTTTAGAAGTTAAAAGTTACTTCAACTAACTTAATAATTTATAATTAATTTTTTCTAATACTATTTTTTATATTTTAATATATTTTTATTAGTTTATTTTTAGTTATTACTAATATTTAAATTTTATAAAGATAAATACTTATTGTACTATTTTTAACATTTACTAGGATATTGTTTAATATGTAGTTCAAATTAAAAAAACTATTTTAATATTATAAAATTTAAATAATTAATATTTGAATACATGATTATATTTAAAAACCACGAAAGTAAAAATTGTAAGAAAAATGTAACATTAATTTAAATTGAGTAAAAAAAACTATTTTTTTAAATAAAGAAGAATTAATTTTTTTAATGGTCATTATATCAACTCAAATAAACATAATTTTAATATTTTTAAAATAATTATAAGTATTAACAAATTTGAATATTTAAAAAAAATCTAAAATTGTAACTACATAATAATATAGTTTTGTCTAAAAACATCAATTTCATTTATATATAATAAAACTTGTATAGTTATATCATTTTTTAATTACTAACTAGTTTATTATTTTACCAAACATTTAACAATTTCAAACTTACAAGTTGGGGGAACTTATCCACTATTAACTAATGGTTTTGTTTATTTGATTTTAATGCTAAATAAAAATGTGAAATTTTTACTTGTCTATTTAAAAAAATATATATAAAGTCCTTTAAAAGTTTAAAAGGAAAAAAGAAAAGAGACTAAACTGGAGCTAATTAAAAAAATCAAAGTACTAAAAGTAAAGTGTAACCTAAACTTGACAATATTTGTTTTACATATTAATTCACGTATAGTTAATGAAGCAACAAAATGGCCATTGAAAGTGCGTTTACAGAGTATTCCTTGTTGTACATGTCTTCGAGACTCTTGTCTTCTACCACTTTTAGCCAAAACTTTGTTAGCTGGAACACTTTGGTTTCGATAATATTTTATCAGATTTGTTAGTGTTGCCCCTTGAGATGCAGACATAAAATCTTCTGTGTAATGTGTTTCAAAAGTGCAGAAAATATGAAAAGTTATTAAAATATCCTCACTGTTATAATATATGCTGGACACCTAGATTGGTCAAACATATTACATCATAATATATAAATAACTCCACAACTCATCTTACTAAATTGGATTTTTTGAAGTTAAATTAATTTTTTTAACAAGAGGTTGAATTAATCTTAAATTTCTCAGCATAAAAAAATGTTGGAATCTCACATTAACTGAAGACTATGAAGCTCTGAAGAGACCACGTTTTCTGTTTTAGATACGATACCGATACAGACAAGCAGCAGATGCACAAATGACACGCTGTTTTCGACTCAACACACTCCAGTTTTTGAACGCATTATAATAGTCAAAAATTACACATGAATTTATTTTAATTAAAAAATAAAAAAAAATAAAGAAATAACAAACAAATATCTATTTAAGGAGGCAAATACACTCTTACAGCAGAATTATAGAAGAGGGAAAAAAAGGGTGGGAGTTTTGCGTAGTGTTACAGAAGAAATAGCAAAAGAAGATTGTAATTGTCAGTTAGAGAAGAAGAAAAAAAAAAAAAAAAAAAAGAAAGAAGCTATACAGTGTATTCTTTAAGCAAATGTTAACTTTATCTTTCTATTATTTTATTCAAACACATTTTCGGAAACTCAAATTTATATTATCATATCCATAATTCGTTAGTTTAGTTACTTGCTTATTGAATTCCGAATACAATTTGTGCTCCCCATTACAATTGGTTCCTATTACTATTTGTTTACATTATCAAATTTATTATCTTCTATAATTTACAAGTTTATTCCAATTATAAATTTATTCACATTATGTTTTTCTTATTTGAATTACACGTTGTTTTTCATTTAAATTTTAAATTTGAATAATATTTTTTATTTAATATGTTTTTTTTTTCAACTTAAATTTAAATGTGACTTTTTATGTGGTTATGTTATATTGTGTTTTTTTTTAAATGAATCATATATTTTTATTTTTTTTTAAGTTACAAAAATAAAATTATGCTTTTTATAATTTGAATTTCTTTTTCAAATGGTAAATTAAACTCCAGTATATAACATTACAAAAAGATAAATTAAACTTTTAGTTTAGAAAAAGAAATTAAATTTTGAAGATAACATTTTTTTACAATAATTATATTGGAATTAGAAATATAACATGATATTAAATAGCACAATAATTTAATATTATGTTAAAAATATAAAATATATTATGCTATAATTAATTTTTAATTTGTGACTTTTTTTTTTATTTTTTACATTAAAAGTAAATGTTTTTCTATTTCACTATAGATCAACATTGATGATAATGATAATAATAAAGATAAAATCTATAATGATTACTCGGTATATTTGTATATATATCTAACCACACCATCAACACTTCAACTCATCTCAATTTCTAAGGAATCAAATACTCCATTTGCGAATATGTCACAATGATACAATATGATCATGAGGTTCATAAGGAAAATAAACATAATTGTCATAAAAGATTATCAATGATATTCTGCACTTAGGTTTCAGAGTCTCAACTATATATTTCGTATTTGAAAGTTTGAAATATGAACTGTAAAACCAGTTTATCTTAAGTAATGAAATCTTTTATAAAAGAACTTGAGTAAAATTAAGAGGATTAGTTTTCAGAGAAAATTATAAGCTTTATGGTTTATGAGGATCTAGGGATACCTTAGAGAAATACCAAACAAATACAATATTTATACATATCTCCTTTTCCTACCTTGAGACCTTGGGAGTTTGAAGCAGAGCTTCCCTGATATATGTTTTCTCACAAGTTTCTTTTATAATTTCTTTTATGATATTTTGGTATGATTTGCGACTTCACAACCAATTCTATTTGTAGAGAAATCATGAGTAGTCATTATTCATTTATAACTATATAATTTAATTTTCAACCAATCTTTAAACTTAGTTGTAGTTTAGTCATAAAAAAGATAAGCACTGATATATGATGTGTTCATGATAAATAGTAGAAGATGACATTCACATATTCAGTATTATCTATGATATTAATTACAAAAGAATATTTCTATTCTTCAAGAGATAATACTTATCTCACAATTTGTATAATCCGATGTTTCATATAAATTGTTGGTCTATTGAAAAACTTCTATTAAACTCTTCTTCTTATGTGTCTAGAGACTTTAAACCTTTGACTTCAGAATTGTTTGTAACTTAAAATCATCTTATCTAGTAAAAATTGAATCATTCTTTGCTTTTGACTTTGCTTAATAATGTATACCTCATTGTAGGTCAATAGTCTTTCGTTTGATCCTGTGATATATCTTCTTTAATATAGATTATTTTAGATCTTTTCTGAAAATCCTATCAAACAATATATTTTTGATGATTTTATATTTCAAGTTGTATAATAATATTATGCTTAAAAATTTTGAAATGTTATACTTAAGCTATTTTGAAGAGATGATATAGAACACATTTTGTCCATTGAAAATATGAATTAAATTAATTTCAAAATTTGTGAAATAGTTAATTTTAGGAAGTAGTATTAAGTTATTATATTTTGTATAGGAAAATAAACACACAAAATTGTTAAATTATAAATTTCATTACTCTAAACTTTACAATAATATACACAAAATTTAAAATAAACTGAAAACAAAAACTATATACAAAACTAAACAATAAACAGCAACAATTTATTTTATGTCATTTATTATCTCATCATCATTATCAAAGTTGAAAGTATAAGTCTCATTAAAACTTGAAGTTCCAAGTACAGGTTCTTCAAACCCTACTAACCTATTTTTGCTGGTAGGATATGAACATCCCGTTAGGATAGAGAATTCACATAGTGGCATGACCAATTCTTTGTATCAAAAATTTCTTGATGGGATTTGAGATAAACATGTTCTGTTGATTGTAAAGAATGATATAAGTAAGTATCACAACTGACATACTCATAACTAAAAAATATTTTGGCTTAAAAGAGATATATACTAATATGAAATATTTAAATTTAAAAAAAAATAAGTATGAATTGAAACTTTTACATTATATAAAAATAAATAAATTATCAATATATAAATAAAACTGCTCATTACTTTAATTTTATGATAGAAGTGATATGTAAATCTTTTATATTAGTTTGATTAATACTGGCTAGTGTGAAATCTCACAAATATCTCTCCTAGCACACACTATGTTCAAATCGTTAGCATGCTTAATATGCCACGTTTGAAATGCACAACATCTCTGTTAAGTGAAATTTGAGTTTCAATATTACTGTTACTAAGAATTAATGCGTGAGAAGCCAGTGTAAAACAAAAAGGTGTTCCATTCCTCAATAGCAAGCCCACTGCTGAACACCAATTACTTTGAAAATACCTACTTACTAACAAGATCGAAATGCTATTATAAGGAAAACATAACCAACAACGACCATGTTACACGAGAATTGAAATTCTTCTCCAAAGATTTACTAATAATTGTCATCGATAAACTTATCCTGCATGCGTACTATAATTAAATGTCTTTACAAGAAACTATCTCCACAGAGATCAACACTGATTCTCTTTCACAGTTCGACAATACTAACATTAGACCTTTCCATCTATGGAGGGAGGAATATCAGATTTCGAGGCTGTGGAAGAAGTGGCAAGCACAGAGTTTGTGCCTCCGGAGGGAGAAGAAGAAGGAGGATGGAGCTTCTTGGGAAGCATCTGTTCCCAAAAATTCTGGGGAAATCTTGACCCTTCTGATAGAACAACAAAAGCAAGAAGAGTCAAGAGCAGTAAGTGGTGCCTCCAGAAACCTGGCATGATGACCATGAGTACTACTGATGTTACTACTACTCACTACTCAGGAACTGCACAGAACCTTCATTTGGCTTTAAATAGAGAAGCTTTGGAGGGCTTCTTGCACCAGACATGTTCAGTAATGTACGGAAGCTGCCAACTCCTTTGGTTGGGGTAGGATGCGTAAATGGCAGACATTATTGATAATCTATGCTGTTAAGCAATCCATGTCGCTTCTCTCATTATGTAATAAACTAGTTCAATGTGAGTGTGCGTGTGTCAGAAATTTTATGAATGAATAAGAAACAATCACTTTTTGACCATTACGAGTTGGATGCTAATAGTTAATTCACCGTCTTTCTTATTATTTCTACTTTCTCTAATTTAAACATTATGTACCAGGAACATAAGAAGCCTATATAATTATCTTTCGAAATTCAGAAAATTAACCTCAAGTAGCCAACCTTTTACAATAATGTATTTGCTGGAAGGCCTTAGATTCAAATGAAGCATTGATCAAGCCAACATTATATTAAAATAGAACCATAATATTTCTTTTTCACATTTTGAAGTCCTTACATTCTAGCTTAACTTAGATAAGACCTACAACCTAGCTACTTTTGGTTTTGTTATCCTTAAATTTTGATCATGCAGCTGCAAACATGAGGAGAGTGCTCCTTTATAGTAATTTGTTTTTTTTTTTCTTTTTATTCCTCTCTTTTAGGGACAAACTTTTTAGTAGCTCTGAATAGATTAAAATTTAAACTGGTTTAACTAAAGGAAAAGTTGGTACCTGTGAATAAGTGTCCACAGAAAGAAAAGTGGCTTGGCACTTTATATGCTGATTTCCCGACAGCATGGTGTATTAAATACTAATATAGAAAGATAATGGCATTGGTGGTGTAAGTGAAACGTGCATACTTTTTAAGATCATTATGTCAGAGTTATTGCGTCCCTTTGATTAGTTAATAGTTATAGCCTTCCAGGCCACATATGCTTAGTGAAGGTTCATACATTTAAAATCTTCTACAGATGCATAAAAGAATGCAGGTGATATGCTAGGTTTGTTCAAGTTTAATTAGTGGCTACTAGGTAGTTTCGTAGCTACTAATTAGGCTCTTCCTTTCTTTGCTTCCACTGCCTCAACCACAGCACCCAGAATAAAACGAAAATTTTTCCAGGAAAACCAAAATGTAATAATGACACAGAATGTTATCATGATGACGACTTTGACCCAGTAAACAAATAGATTGATTCCTTGAAAACTCATTCATTTGAAGTTATGTTTGGCACGTTACTTTCTAGTTTCTTTGACTGGTAAAAGAGTTTGCTCAACTTTGTTAGTGTCTAACAAACACGATTTTTCTACTATCTTGCAATTTCTTTTATTGGAATCTTGTGTTTTCTTTTTTTAATTTTGCTTGAAATCATGTTTTGTAGTATGTTAATGTCAGAGAAAAATCTAGCAACCTATATTTTGATTAAGTGTTGATAAATAATAAATATAAAGTAAGATCGGACTTCATGTGTAAGACGAAAGATTTTTTATTTACAAATCATGTAAGGCACAAGTATTTTATCTCATAGATGATATTACACGTTGAAGTCTCTTTTCCAACTAATAAGCAATGTTTTGCTTAGACGATAAGCACATGTATTTCACAAAATTTCTTTATACTTATTTTATGTTACAAGGAACATTTGTTTCCTTCTTCTGCCAAGATGATATGTAACATCTTGTTACATCAAAGATAAGTTAAAGTTATTATATTTCAACAACTCCTTGATGGTTTCTTTGTCCACTATCTACCTGTACGATTCTGTATTTTACACAATTTCAAGTAAAGACACTCTAACCAAGAATGGACAAGTATTACCAGTTATTGGGATGTTACCTCAAGAGGATAAGAATATTTAATACAGTCATAGAACATATTTAATGCATCATATACCTTAAAGCTAATAAGATCCAAAGAAAATGTTCAAATAAGTTGAAGCAACTCAACAACTAGAAAAGAATTTGTTGTGGTTCTTTTCTTAAACATTTATATAAAGACATTCTTCAAGAAGAATAGCAATGAGTTTACAATTTACAAAGTGAATGATTCTGAAATATTTCTGAGCCTTAGAAAAGTTTTGTAAGAATATTGTTGTGTTTGTCAGTGAACTAGTAGAATGTTTAAACCTTGTACACCTTGAAAGACACTATCATCTCTAGTAAGAAAACCCTTGTGATCTTTTAGATCACATCTTTAGACAAATATATGTCTTAGACAGGAGTAACTATGTGTAAAATCATACTAAATAGGTAGTCAGGAGTAGAACATTTCAAAGGAATACTCAGGTTTTTAGTTTGTGATTAAGTGTTTAAAGAATACTTAGCGGAAAAAGAATCTATTCAAATACCTAGAGCCTATGGTTCTTTTGGTCAATCTTTAGGTATTTTTTGTAAGGTTTAGCATACCCTTTTTGTGTCTCTCTTCAATTTATTCATTCTTTTGCAGATTAAAAAAAAAAAAACTCACCGAGTTAACTACATTTCGAAAGAATATACGTGACAAGTTAGCCAAGACTAACTATGCTCTGAAAGAATACTTAATTGTAATTTGCAACAGTAATCTGCATAGTAAAACTTAAAATTAGTTGATTAAAAACTAGATGTAGAGTGCGTTATCAAAAGAAACAACATAAAAGTCTGAGAAAGTAAATTCCTCTTTCTTTTATTGTTAAAATTGCATGTTATTATTAAATTTGCATTAACTTAAGAAGGATAATATTTAAACTAAGTTTCTAAAGGTCTTTGAAAAATCATCTATCAAGTTAAAAATTGTCATTTGATTGTGTATAGATGATACTTGAAAATATGTACAAAAATATTTAATAAAAAATTAAATCATCCTTTCTTGTGTATTTGGTATGTTTTCACGTAGTTAACTTTTAACTTTTGTACTTATTCATTTTTTATTCTTAATTTTTTAAATTTCTTTTTAATCTTTTTACATAAAGTAAGATTTTATTGTTTTATTTTTTCATCTTTCGCTTATAAGTTTATTGCATAAAATATTAATAATAATTACTTTTATAATACTTTTATATAAGTTATGTTATATTTTTATATATTGTCATATAAGGGAATGACACCACCTTTAACCCAAAGACAGTAGGTTTATCGGTTATCTTTCTTGTATATTACTCAACTTAATCATTTCTACTCAATATGAGACTGAAACTCACACTTAATACCCAACAAAATCCAATATCAAATAGTTGATATATTCACAAAGACCTTTCATGTTACTATCTTTAATAGTTTCAAGTTGAGAATCATTAACATTTTCCAACTTGAAAGAGATATTATAATTAATAACATATAATTAGATAGTATACTTTTTATGTATAATTGGTTATTTTGTTTCTAACTGTTGCTGATATTATAGGTATTTAGTTATTATATTTCCTTTACTGCTTAGCTTGTTATAATATGTTTCCTATTATAAATAACTTTTACTTTTTTATAATAAATTATTTTTTTTATAATAAATTAAGTTTAAACTCACTTGCTAATAATTTATACTAACTTATACGTAAGATATATTATATTTTTATATTGTATTATCTATTTTCATAGCTTTCTTATTCGTATATTTATCATTTTATATTTATTAATTACTCCTCAACTAAAATAATTTTCTCTAACTTATAATTTAATAAATTGTAGGTTCATGAACTGGGTTCTCCTATGTGTCTAAGGTTATATGTCTTTCTGCTTTAGGGAGGTTCTAAAGAGATTCGCGTGGAATAGGTTCTAAATTAGCTTGGTCTTTCTGCTGGAAAGAAATGACTTCAAAATGGAGTTGCTAATGTCATCGAAGTCCTCACTGACAAGGACGGCCTTTTTTAAGCTGTTCAATGATTTTAGTTCGCATTTTAGTTGAATTTATGAGACTAGTGAAAGGTATAGGCTTTTGAAATTGGAACGAAAATTAATCAACCTGATCAAATCAGTGTAAGTGTAAGAAACAGCTGAAAGATGTATAGAAAATTTGAGTTATTGAAACAATCCTCATACACTAATAATGTTCATAACTTTGTTTTTTCTTTTGTTACTGTCATGCATCTTGAATATTACAAAAGGTAATTACTGATTAGAGTTTCATACTTTGAAGGGTTTATATACAATGGTTTTCCATATATTTTTAAAGTAGATAAGAAAGAAAGTGAGTATTGAGAGTATGAAGTTGATGATAATAAGTCTGAGTTAATTAAATACTTTGATGCAACCATAAAAGAGGGTTAAGGGAATTTCAATATTTTGAAAGAGTTCTTACACATCGCATTTCTCTTACCCCACAAGTAACGGAAGTATTTGTTTCCCACACGGTAACAACATTTCTTTTATATTGCATAGTTTGCATAGCGTACTTACTATAAATTAATATGACTGATAAGGTTTTTTTTTTTTTTTAAATTTGTGTAAAAGATTCCCTCATTCATCTTCTGTTACACTGGACGATTAACTAGGACAAAGAATGATTCCTCCTTTCTTTTAAACCCTGTAATAAGATCTTCTGTTACACTGGATGATTAAAGAAGACAAAGAATGCATTTCAATTTTTCTTTTTCTTTTTTTTGTTTTCAAACCCTGTATACTTTTGTTTTCCTTTGATCTATAATGATTAACATTTTACTTTTCTTCATGTTTGCATTCCCTTTTATTATATTCTTGTTGTTCTGCAGGATAACCATGATTGATATATTGTCCCTCGGAGGAGACCAATTTATTATTACACGCTTGGTTCATTTGCCAAATTAAACTTCTTTGTTCTGTCAATTGCAGCAGCCACACCAAAGAAAAGTAAGGAGCTCTTGCAGGTTTGTGCAGCATAATGACTCCTCAAAAGTTAACAAGTCAATATCAGGTTTTATACGAGGTTGCTAGTAGTAATGTCATTATGTCTTGTCACAAGTGTATTTTTTTGAATTTGAACAGACCATGTTGAATAGCAGAAAAAATTATAAACACATACATTACCATGAAAACAATATAGTATGGTTCAGTTCAACTTTTAAAACTGATTCTAAAACCGGTTCAATTCAAAACTGATTTTAAAACCAGTGCAATTTTTAAAGTTGATTTCAAAACCAGCTTAATTCAAAACTGATTCAGAGCTGGTTTGAAAAAACAGTTCAGTTCAGAACTGGTCTTTTCAAACAGTTCACATCTCTGGATAAATTCATTTCAAAATACATGTGACCTCTTCTCTATTTGAATCTTTCCATTACAATAATTTTGTCCTTTGTGTGTATATGCCTTCAAGTTGAGTTTGTCCATGCATCATGAAATATCTGAACAATATGGCACTTACTTTTTATTAAATGTTTTATCTGCAACTCAGCACACGTATACACGAGAGAGAAAATAATTGTTTGCAATTATCTATGTTCAGGTGTGAGTGCAGTATATTGGCACTTGTGGAGAAACCTTATATTCGTGTACTGCACATTAAACAAAAGAAAACTCAACAAACTGAGCATTTCATCAAAGAGATTGTGCTTTGTCAATCAATCACAGAAATGTGGTGAAACTCTTAGGATGTTGTTTAGAGACAGAAGTTCCCTTACTTGTTTATGAATTCATTCCCAATGGAACTTTTTACCATCATCTCCACAATCAAAGCCAATCTTTAAGACTTACATGGAAAATAAGATTACAAATAGCAACAGAAACTGCTGAGGCCCTGCCCATACGTGCATTGTGCTACTCATGCACCAATCGTACATAGAAATGTGAAAACTTCAAACATACTGCTTGATCACAACCTCACTGCAAAGGTTACTGATTTTGGAGCTTCAAGGATTATTCCTGTTGATCGAATTCAGTTAACCACTTTGGTGTCGGTTACTGATTTTGGAGCTTCAAGGATTATTCCTGTTTATCGAATTCAGTTAACCACTTTGGTGTTGGGACACCGGGGTATCTTGACCCAGAATACTTCCACTCATGCCAATTAACAGAGAAAAGTGATGTCTATAGTTTTGGAGTTGTCCTACTTGAACTACTAACAGGAAAGAAGACACTCTTTTTTGAAAGGCAAGAGGCTCATAGAAACCTAGCGGTTCACTTCCATTCTTCAATGAATTGCAAGCCATTGTTTGAGGTTGAAGGGGAGGAAAGGCCCTCCATGAGAGAAGTGACAATAGAACTTGAAGGAATAAACATTGTGGAGAAGCACCAATGTGAAAAAGTCAACTTGTCCTCACAGGGGACTGAAAATCTTCTCAAAGCAACACCATCATCTTTTAGTGTAGATGGTGTTAACTGAAGAAGCATTCATTCTGGCTCTGATATTTTAAGCCAATTTTCCGTGTCCTTAACTAGTGGAAGATCATTAGCTGATATTACTATCATAATTCTCAAGACAATCGTTATTCACATCTCTGTAATTTAAAAAAAAATAATCGCCATATCGGTAATTTCAAGTAAAATTGCCCCCAAAATGGTGTTTTGACAGACTACTATGTAGATAAAGTGAGTACCAACGAACTACAGAGAGTCGTGTGTATACTTTACATTAAACAATAATAAATATTATACAGAGAAGTGAATGTGACACTCTTCAATTATATAACCATAGAAGTAAAGGTATAGCTATTTCAACCTTTAAAATCGAGATAGTGAAGCATCCCAATCATGCAAAGGCTGATGCAACTGTTTCAACCTTTGTTGGACGCCAGAATGTCTTCTGAATGCAAAGTAATCCCTCCCCACCCTTTGAATATGTCAACCGAATATCCCAGTGTAGAGATTTAGCCATGCTTTCTATCTCACCAACAGTTTCAGCATTGTCTCTTACCACCAAATACCCTTCTGGTCTCAGGATCCTATCAACTTCTGCAATCACTGCCACTATGTTGCACCTGAATCCAAATATGTCAGTTAAATCAGAAGGATGCATAAGGACTAAGGAGATTTCTTCGTAGACAACTTTTGAAGTTACTGAACATACTTTTTCTTAAGTGTTGATAATATAGAATCTGCATGAAGAAGATCATAGGATCTAGGGTATGTATTGAAGGATTCACACCAATCATGATAGATACCAAACAATCCACGCTCATATATTATAGGCAGTGTGTCCGGAGAATCAATTGGAACCACATTCATCACCCAAACATTCACTTTCAGGGCTCTGAGTGCTGCAGCAAACCTGAAGACACGAGAGAAAAGCAAAAATTAATACTAAAGGTAATTATTTGATACTAAAGCCTAAGCATAAACCCCAAAAAAGTCTTACTAGTTAAGACAAGGAATTATTCACACGTTGATATATTACTAAAAGAATATCTAAAGAACAAAATATACAAACAACTATCATTTTCAAAAGGATTAAAATAAAAATAACAGACAAGGAAATGAGTCAAATACTGAAGTGTACTTGAAAGAGCTGATAATCCTTCGGACGAATGAAACATCGTTTTGGCTTTTAAAAGTATTAGGATGGCATTACTAGTTGAAAAATAGAAATCACCGTTGCCACCCTAAAGGATTAAAATGTCAATCAATTTAGTCAATTTTAGCAACTTTATTGATGTAACAAAAGGATTAAATTGATCGACTTTTTCATCTTTTAGAGATGAAAATTGTGATTCCCATCTACTAGGACCAAAATGGTGTTTTATTCTTTTGATAGACACCACATGAAATTATTGGGCACCAAAGTAGAATATCTACCCATTTTCTCCTACTGTGCTTGTGGAAACACTGTTAGGATAGAAAAGAAAGAGCATTATACAAAATAATGATTTTCCAAAAAGACTACATCAAATACAAAGAACAAAAAGGTAATTGATTTCTATTTCAAAGAGGAACAAGGAATATGCAAAAGTACAAATAAACTCCTACCCTCCATAAGCAGCTCTCATGTCCATCACATTTCTTACTGAAGACCAATTGATACTCATTCCATTCAAATATGAGTGGGATAGAACGTTTTTCCAATGCCTGTAATCAGCAGTGAATTCCACAGCAGCAGCTCTTCCATAAACACCAGCCTGAGAGTTAATCCAGTAAGGGGGTTTCTCCAACCTCAGTGGCCATTCCTCAGGCCAGATTGATCCACGCTCGGATGGATCAGTGGGCACTTTGTGCATACAAGCCTGTAGTGATACATTCCTGAAGACATGCGAGTTGGACAAGATAGAAACTTTGTCAACAAGGAAAATTCTCCAACTAAGTGATGTATAATGTATTATGAACACTCTGGGCAATTTCAACCTGAGTGATTAATTTTTAGATGTTCAATTCCATTTTTTGCTTAATAGCTCTAGGAATTCAAGCCCAGAAGAACAGAACGTCAAGGATTTGAATAGAAGAATACATCAGTTTATTTGAGTATTAACTATAAAGATTGTCGTCCTTTTCTCAAGCTTCACTCAAATTGCTAGGTGTATGCATACATAACAGTACTCTCCAAATACCAACAAATTATTGTTGCAAAACTTTTAGGAAAAAATTATGTATCTCCAAACAAAAAGAAAGCTCCCAAAAATTTAACAAGGAAAAAATTATTTCACTTATATATCAATAAACAATTATAAATTCATATTTCTTGGTTGAAAGACTCCCAATCATTTGGATTAGTGTTGTTATTCTGTTTTTTAATCGCATTCTTATTAGGAAATTTTCAAAAAGTTAATTCTATTCCACCGTATTTGAGAATCCTATTCATGCCTATTGCCCACAATATAAAAAATAGATGTACCAGGCTTTATTTGGATCATCAGATTCGTTGCACATGGGTGGCTCATTTTTTATTCTGTTGTCATAGCATTCATTGTCAGTTGGTTTTCTATATATCGCTGCTGCCACTCCATTCAATTTGTCCTTTGCAATTACCACCAGATCCCAGCACATTGACATTGTAATTTCACCCATCGCTGCAACAAAATAGTTTTCAGATTTTGCGTGACATCTACTCATCAGTTCATTATTAGAGGAACATGAATTTGGGTTTAATAGCAGTACCTTTCCAAATCTCAACACTTTCTGGATCCTTTTGGTAGACTGGAGTAGCAGACCATACAAAGTAACCTCCAGGTCTTAAGACACGGTTAAGCTCTAATAGTAACCTGCCACCTGCATTGTACAACAAATATAGATTAATAGATCAGCCATGCGTAAGTGAGAAAAAGAAAATTCCATCGAAATGTTTATCACACCTTCTATGTGCCAAGGGACTCTACAACGAGCACAGTGGATAAGATCAAAGACAGAACCAGGGTAGGGTAATCTTACGGTGCCCATGACACCTAATATGGCAGGAATTCCTCGTTCCAGAGCAAATTGTACTTGTGCCTCGTGCACATCTTTAGGAGCAAATGACATGGTCAGCACGTCTTTTTCAAACAAATAGCCTCCAAAGCTGGCTACCCCACACCCAACATCCAATATCACACGACTTCTCTTCCCCCAAGCAATTTTAGGAAGAGACTGCATCATTATACAAACACCCATTTATGCGGGGAATGACATATATATCATAATAAATATGAGCAGATGGGTAAGACACTGCTTAATTTTCAAGACAACAAATTTATAAGTTTGAAAAGCACTGTAATCAAACAAGCTTTCTGCGTGATGTGATATTGCAACGAGCTGATGACAAAGCAGAACAAGAAAAGCTAAATAAAGTAGGTGCAAAAGATGAACAGGTTACATGACTAAGGTAAGTTCAAATTTAAGACAGCTATTACTATGTCTAAGATGATAAAATATTCAAGAAACTCATGTGCCCTGTATTAAAAGAGAGTAAAATCACTGAATAAAAGAAAGGGAAAAAACAGCTATAGTAGGAACAATGTAGGTTTATTGTACTTCACATTTTTACAATGTTTGAACCAGACACCAGCACCATAATCAGGAATAATAAAAATGTACTAGGAATGGCTTTATCTCATTTTCAAAGCCTGTTTACCTTCCATTCATTTATTTCTGTACAGATTATTACATAAAGACTTGATTGCAACTTAAAAAAGAAAGGTTTTAGCAAAAGCACAAAAAATATAAATAATGTAACTTCCTCTAAAAAATGTCAATATATGATGTGCACAGCTTGTTAGTGGTTACTTAAGTAAGAGGTTTCTGTTTTCCCATCACTAAGAATCAGGTTCTAAGAATAGTTGGTTATGTAAAACAATATATTTGCAAGATAACAATAGCATTGCAACAAAGAAACTTAAAGGCTTACTTTCTGAATGAATTCTAGGTAATGAAGAGCGCCATGTTTAAACTGAGTTCCACCACCAGGAAAAGTAAGGTATTCACCAGTAACTTTGACCCAGTTTTGATGACCCTTATCTTCTACAAGCTTTGTGTGTGGAGCATTCTTGTACCATATCTGCACGAGGCACCAAAATAATCAATTTCGTTATCAAGTAACAAGATGTGGTTTTCATCCAGTTTATATATTTCATACCATTTCCCTGCTTTTGGGCCACCTAATTGGGCTTCTATAGCCCTCGGGCAGAGACACAAGACAAGTGGTAGCTTCATCAGGACAGTGTCTCTCACGATGTTCATAGTGCCTTATGCTTTGAAGCCTTCTAATTGCTTGCCAATTGTCAAGACAAGGAATATACTCTGATCCGGTAGTTGTGTTACAAAGTTTCCAGTCATATCTTCCGCTGTCAATAGAAACTGAAGACTTCTGTGATTCCTTCTCGTGTTGTGATTCTGCTGCTTGAGTTGACCAAGTTCCATTTTCAGGGCTAGTTTCAATCAAAGTTTCTGATGGTGTATCAGTAATAAAATCTTCTTTAGAAGCTTGACTATTTTCATGGCTATCTGTGTTACTATCTCCAGAACTTTGTGTTGTTTCAGAATGCGTATTTATCTTTATTTTCTCCTCTTCAGTATCCTTAACTATCTTATCTTGTGTGACTTCATCAATACTCTTTTCTGACCCGAATTTGTTATCATTTGCACTCTTGTCAGATTCCTTTTCATCTAAAGTTTCCATTGATCCTCTGGGTTCATCATTACGAATTTGACCATTCAAAGTTTCTGGTTCTGAAGATTCAGAATTTAAGGTTTCATCTGATTTTTTCTCCTTCTCATCAGAGCTCGGCTTGACATTCCTCATTTGATCATTCTCCTCAGCAGTATTCCCAGGACCCTTCTCCAAATTATTCTTTCCATCTGTGTTCTCCCTAACAACCTCCTGGTTTTCTTTAGGGACATTATCAGGCACTTCTTTAATTTCCTTTTGTTCATCCTGGTTTTCTGCAAACCTATCGCTCTGAGGCTTAAGAGTCTGGCTATCTCCCTCTGTTGATTCTTCTGGTATATCACCAGATCTTTCCTCGAATTGCTTGGAATCACTCTGTACATTTTTTACATCATTAATGGTCTCAGATACCTGGATGACTGAATTCTGAATTGGAACAATGGTTGACATTACAATCCATACACCAACTAAACAAAATGCAACGAACACAGCTATAGAAACCGTTGAACAGTAGTTTGACAACTTCCTCCCCTCGCCTCGGGAATTCTTCCCCAGCACCATGTTTGGTAGTTACTGCTATTTCAAGATAAACGCACCTAGAAAAGGGAGTAATAAAGTTTATCGAACTTGTTAAAAAATCCAGTAACTCAGCTACATGTTGATGTTTTCTTCTCTTTTACATAGAAAACAATAATCATGGAAAGCAACTTGCCTGGATATCTCCATTACACAAATTGAAAGGAAAATCATGTAGTAGCCCTACTATTTTATTCAAATAAAAAACTCGAGGGCAACAAATGTTTTTTCCTGAATTTCCTAATTTGAAGGTTGAAAGAAGGGACGAGAACAATTAGCGTCCCCAGCACTCCAAAAATGGGTCGAATGAAGGTAGGCAATAACATAAGCCGGGGTAGCACTTCAAAGTTTCAATGAAATAAGCTAAAGAACATGAAATAAGAAGCCAGAAATTCACAAGTACCTACTCCATCTTAGCGACCAAAACATGCTCAAGCTTTATAAAAGGAATATTCTATACTTCGTTTTTTCTTCTTTTTTTCAAAAAAAAAAAAAAAAAAAAAAAAAAAAAAAAAACAAAAAAAAAAAATAAAAAAAAAAAAAAAAAAAAACAAATCTTGATGAGGAAAAAGAGTTTGAGAGGTGAGGGTGGTGTCAGTGAAGTGAAAGCCAGAGAAAGAAACATGACCACCTTTGGTCTTTTATCATTTGTCATAAACTCAGACAACAGAAACTCCCAAATGCAAGATAAGAGTGGAACGATGAGATAAAAGATTGAAGTACCAGTTGACAGAGTTGAGCTGTGGAGCTCAGAAGCAACTTGAGTGTGTGGGAAGGCAGAAAAATCAATGCTTTAAAGTATTTGATGACCCTTTGATTCAAAGACGAAAACGTTGGGCTCTACTTACTGAAATTCTTCACCTTTCAGATCCACTTCGCCATCACCTCAAACTGCTGAAAGTCTAAGCTTTGATTTGTTTTCCCTGTTCTGAGCTTTGCACGTTACTCATTATTCTAAAACCCCGTTTGTTTTGTTTGGCTTTCAAGTTAGGAAATTGGAACAGGGAGTGTTGTTGTCAACAAATGGTCCCTTTGATTCTCAGTTACCCGTTTTGAAAACAAACACAGAATCACGCCAGCTCCATTAATAGCTCTACCTATTAAGAATAAAACGACAATGCCTTCGCTGTCCAAGTTATGTTCATCAACGGAAAGATTGCACATTATTTTCCAACCACATTCCATATTCGGTCACCATTTGTGTTATTGCAGAAACACTTGTCTTGTTTTGTATAGTGTAGTGAGTAGCAGAAAGATATATCTCAGTTTATGTTTGAAAATTCGTGTAAATATTTCTAAATGTATGCTACTTAGTTTGCAGAAATGAATTCTTTTGAGTGTAATAAGAAAACTATGTGTTCAGTTAACAAAACTAAAAGTTCTGATAGAAGTTTAAAAATAATATTACTCATAGATTTGTTTACACATGTTTACATTTTAATTGAACTTAGAATACATTATAATGGAATTATGCTAGAAAGATTAATAATAATCTCTTTAAGAGTTGTGTTTATGAATAGAAAACATCATACTAAAATACACCCTATTTCAGGCTTAACAAACCTGTATCAATAACATGACATTAATGAAATAAATCAAACCTAATCAAATTCTCAATTCAAACTCATTCTTAATACAGTCTTGGTGTACAATATCCTGTTCTGAATATGTGAACACTCAAATGGTTTTGATCTTCAAGTTCAAATATGCAAGTGTCACCCCTCATAAGTCTGTTATCACGAACGAATCTTCCCCATCCTGTTGTGAATCGAGTATACCTCTTGTTTTGACATCCAAACCAAGTCACTACCACTTCCCAAAATTTTCCTTCTCTGTTCCAAAGAATGATCTGTTTCACTTCTTCAGGAATATGCTTCCTTGCAAATTCCGTAGCAATTGGCTGCATGCAAAATAACCCCAATTTATATCATATTAATGTGTTCTAAACGAAATTGTCACTTGTATGATGTAACTCAGATAAACACCCGGAACTGACATTTGAATAAAAAAATAAAAAAAAAAACTAATTTGTTTTAGCATGTGGAATAAGAATGTCACTCAATTCTAGTGACACTTCTACTGCAGAAAATAAATTCATATTTACCAATGTGCAGTGATCTTCTACATTGCATTTTGTCATGAGGTGCTTCCAGTGAGGATTGCGAGAGGTAAAAGAGTCTGCCAAGTTGCATTCTTCTGTGTTTTCAATCTTAATTGAGCTCTTGAGCTTTGGAAAGTCCTTAGAAAATGAGAATTTGTTGCTGAAAGACATACCTGTTACATATATAAAACAAATTTTAAGACATAAGATATTTTTGGGGTTAGGGAGGAAATTAAAGGTCAAATCTACAATGTTGTTTGCATGTTCTTCCTTTAAAAACATTTGGCCAATAATAGTTACCTTTTTTATAAGACTTGGCTTGGTGGTGGAATGAACTGGCAAAAGTTCTTTTGTGTGTGTTCTTCTTTGCCCTCACCAAACTTGGAATCAGAACTTGATCTTGTCTTGTTTGTTTGAAACATAGCCTCTCCAATCCATTCTTACCAAAGATTTGAACATGGAAGCAGTTCCCTCCATGATATGTAAAAACCAAGAAATCATCTAGCATCACTGAGTTCTCTCTCAGAAATTGTGACCAACCATTTTGCATATAAATGTTACTTCCTTTCTTCAAAATAGTTATTTGCCAGTTATCACCGGTAGGACCAATAAGAACTGCATTTGACAAGTCTTCATTCAAATGCTTCAGGAACCCCTTTGGGACTTTCTGCAAGTTATGACAAAGAACACTAGGCTTGAAACCAGCATACCATATTCTACATGTATAGCAAAAAATACCATGATAATTGGCCAGATGTTAAAGAGGTGGTGTGAGCACTGAACTCAATATACTAATACACCATTGAATGCTTTTCTTACCCCTCATTCATTCATCTACTTTTTTACTAATAAATCTATGTACTTTTCTTTGAATAAGAAAAAACAATTTCATTCTCTAGCATATTTTATATCACAAAAAGCTACCTCCTTTGTGTGTGATTGTGTCCAAACCCTTATCATCAACATGATTAATGTTGTATACCTCTAGTAGAACATGGAATAAAGGCAATGTAGTTTCAGCAGAAGTTATGTTAAAAACAAAACACATGTATAACAAGAATGTTTAATGTAAAAAATGTTTCTTTTTTATCTAGTTTCTGAGCATCCAAAAATAATGCAAACAGATCTCAGTAGCAAAAAAAATCTGCAACATAAGAACAACACAAGGGAAACAATCACATCACCTGTAATTTGGTGTTGTTGATGATGATGAAGAAGACTGGATTGCCTTGATAATAGTCCATCTGCCACATCTCCCTGCCATTTCCTGGTACGATTAAAGCTTTTTGATAAAATGAAAAGTCTCTCATTGTCATATGAATTTAGTTTGATAGAAGAATAGAGATCAAAATAGAGAATTGAAATAGTAAAGGAATATATATAATCCACCTACATATCTGATAACAGTAACAAGTAGTTCATGTTGAGAAAAAAATAAGAAAAACATGAACATTCCATGTTAGAAAACACACATTGAGAGAAAGGAATAGAAAATCATACATGTATCCGGCATGAGAGACAAAGAGACAGAGAAGAAGACAGAAATATAAAGATATTATTACAGTATCATTCGACTAGAACTGAGAGATAAGAACTAATAATGGATATAAAATAATAATAGTAAACATTATGCAAGTATAATTATTGCTAAAAGTAAAACTTGCCTAAGAAGAAGCTTTAACAATGACATTAAAAAATAAAAATGTAAAATATTTAATATAATATATATTGTTAAAAAATATGATTAAATAATATGTGTACTTATAGTAATAGCACAGGTTAAAAGTATTCATCAACAATATTAGTTACTAATATTATTTAGAAATGTTTTTAAAATGATAATAAATATCTTTTAGTGATATTAACTATAAAAAATTGTGTGGTATATTTATATTCAAATTTTCTTAATGATAATAATACTTTAATATAACCAGGTGAAAACATTTTAAGAGTAAGTATAAGACTATATAATTTTAAATATAAACTCTCAAGTATAAAATTTTAATTACATAAATACAAATATAATATTTACGGTAAAATAAAATTATGTTGTGGTTCACTCTGTAACAATGTTTTGCAAGGATGGGTTATAAAAAACTGTAAATAATACCAAAAATCACCTTAATCCCCTCATTTTAAACAATTATCACAATGCTTCCCAAATTATGCGTGCACTAATTAATTTCTGATTTAATTACATAAATTATACAATTTTATTTATATAGAGAAGTACCATATATTTAAGATTTTTACACACAAACTAAAAAAATAATAATTAGGTCAAGATGATAGTTTTCATTCAAAGCTAATCTTATTAAAACATCCCTACTTCTTTTTTCTTATTACTTTTAAAATTTTCATTAACTATTTCAAAGAATAATATTTATTAGGAGGCAAAATTTGAAGAAAACTTTAGGATTTTATTAACACTTTAAAAGGTGAATCAATATAAACTTTGTTTTTTGTGCTAAAAGATCATCCATATAAATGGAGATAGTATTATCGTAAGTCTGAACAAGAACAAATTATCTCTCTCTATAAATATATATATATATATATATATATATATATATATATATATATATATATATATATATATATATATTTTTATATATCTTTTTTTTTTTTTT
>Ga0209700_101394_pt1 | contig 49954 bp, 12 predicted proteins | sample SiratroredBW_FD_187528 | JGI IMG/M metagenome (GOLD analysis project Ga0209700, IMG submission 187528) | Root nodule microbial communities of legume samples collected from California, USA - Siratro red BW (SPAdes) (version 2) | ecosystem: Host-associated > Plants > Roots > Nodule | place: USA...
CGGCAAACCTCGGATAAAAAAAATCATAACAAACATCGATTTAAAAAATCTAATTTATATATGTAAAAGAATAGTCTCCCAAACATGGTGAAAAACCTAATTGATATTAATTAAAAATAATAATAATAATAATGTACAGAGCAATTCTCACAATTTAAATATAACTCTTATCAAGATTAATAAAAAGATGTTAGTAAATATCAACCGAAAGGAAAAATAGTAATCTAAAAAATGTGTTAGTTTTAATTAAGTCGAAGATGTCCCAAACCTTAAGTAAAGCATTGAGAATATGAAAATTTTCAAAATATTACTTTTTAAATGGAATTTGAAATTTTCTAATTTCAAATAATTTAATTATGGTAATAAATTCCTAAAATTTCATTTTCTAATCTAAATAATATATTTTATTATAAAATATTTCAAATTCTCTATAATTACTCTTTTAAAATTCCCAATGAATCTTGTTTTTATCAGGATCTAAGTATGAATCTTTTTAAGATGATATGGACTCAAATTGACCCGAATCTATATTGTATATGATTTGAGCTTGATGATACGAGGATGGAGGAGGTTCACCTACAGAAAATATTCTGACGTGTATCTCAGGCACGGGTGTAACCACCCTGAATATGTCATGTGTGGGTAGTACACAAACCCCCAAAGCTCTGAGTTGGGTACTAACGAGTGAGCTTAAGTTGATGTTTGGAGGATAGGTCGTGTATATAACTAAGATTGTGACCAACGCTTCCTCCAACCGAGTTTAGGAAAAATTATAAGGAGTTAAGGTTCCATCGACATGATTGACCTTGAGATTGTAGCTCGTGTAGTCAAGCTCGAGAGTATAGCTCATGTAGCCAAGCTTGAGAGTATAACTCATGTGACCGAGTTTGAGAGTATAGCTTGTGTCGCTAAGCTTACTACTCTGGATAGCTCATGGTTGAGCTTATCCTAATGTAGCTTGTGGAGCCTAGCTTTTTGTATTTTTGAAAGTTAACCCCCTTGGACATTAATGAGGGGTTTTATGTAATGATGAGTTTATGACTTTTTGTATTTTAAGGCATCCTAAGGGTGAGGTAACGTGCCCCTAACTGTCATCAAGTTGTCATATTGATATGACTATTGGGTATGGGGTCCACATGTCAATGCTTTATTAGGTGTCACAGTGCACACGTGGCCCTAATTTGGGGAGACGAAACGTTGTGTTTCGAACGTTTTCAACTCTTCGTCTTCTCCAAGCTACTTTCATTCCTATATAAGGTTTTGATGCACGTATTTCACTGTTACTTGCACGACTTGAGGATTTTTGCTCTTTCTCTTAGTGCTCTTAAGTCTTCCAATTCTTCAGTGTCTTCTTGAACTTCTTGGTAGGTCCTTTCACCATTTCAATAATCTCTTCGTTTTCTTCTTTTGGGTTTGGTTCAAATGTGGGTTACCCCTTAATTAGGAGAGAGGTTATCCCCATTCGAGTCGATTCTTCTTCTTTTTCCTCCAGTTAGACAAAATCTTTCTCTGTCAAGGGAAATGTTGTAGAGGAAATCTTCGCTCCTCCTATTTTAGTCATGGTAATCGTCTCACCAAAGTCTACTCATGTGGCAGAAACAACCGTTCAAGTTGTCACCGAGACAGTGAAGAAAGGAAAGGCCGTGGTCGTTCCCTTAAAGTGTAAGGCTTCAATAAATGCGATGGCGAAACCCTAAAAGAGAATGAGGAGGGGTAAATATCCTCCCATTACAAATTGAACAAGGTCAAAGTAGAATCAAGGCGCTTGAGGTTGAGCTAGGTTTGACCAAGGAAAGGGTGGAGGGTGCTGAGAAGAGGGTGAAGGATGTCGAGGTTAAGGTTGAAAAAGAGGCCATGGAGGCCAAATTGAAGGAAATGAAGGACAAACTCTCCTCGCTCAAGAATAAAAATGAGAATTTGTTGAAGAGTGAGGTGGATTTGAAGACCTAAGTCCATGACCTTCCTGAGGTCGGGTCAGAGGGGTACTCGGACGGATTTAAGAAGACAATACACTAAGGTATATTCTTTGAGCCTTCCTTGGATCCTTTCAAGTTTAGATTGGGTAAAGATGTGGTCGACGATGAGTTAGGCAACGACTAAAAGATGTAACTTTTGTAAATAATAAACTTTTCAGCTTTTAGATTGTTGTTTACAGTATTTTAGATTAACATGCTTCTGAGGTTGATAAACTCGTCAAGGTTTTAACACTAAATTTAATCAAATCAATTAGAGGTAATACTAGATTTGTTCTACTCAGTGTGGACTTATATCATCGCTTTTGATTGACTTAGCTTGGAGTATCTAACCAAGTTTATTTAACTCGGCGAAGAACAATTCATTAACCAAGTTTGACTAACTCGGTGAAAAGCAATTTCATTAACTGAGTTTGATTAATTTAGTGAAGAGTAGTCTAATAACCAAGTTTGATTAACTCGGTGAAAAATAATTTCATAACCAAGTGAAGGTCCTGTTGTAGGATAGTGTGTTGCTGATGTAGTGTCTTTAACTCGTGGCGGTGTGTCTCCCTTTGCATTAGCAGCTCTCGTCGTTGTGTTTGCATTTTATTGTGAAGGCTAACAATGGCATCATGTACGCTGGGTTGGAGGATGTTCTCCATGTGATTCTTAATGGCTCGAAGGGATGATGAATCCATCTCAAGTGAAGCTGAAGTGGCGTTGTTGGTTTGGGTTTGGGTTGCCAACATAGACTTTGGTCGGGAAAAAGTTTTACTCGCCTCCATGGTAGGCACCAAATGTTCCTACCAAGATCTGAGTAAGAACCTTTTCGAGGTGATCTAGAGCCAACTTGACTCGAGTTTGAATTGTGTGTGATATGAGCTCGATGGTGAAAGTCCACCTATAAAAGGCACTCTGACGCTCAAATAATGATTAAAGGATCAAATAAGCGTAGGTGAGTGAGTGATATGTAATGTAAATAAATAAAAAGGCGAATGAAAAGTGAATACTTTTAAAAAATGAAATGATATTTATACAATGCGCTAAGCCTAGGTTGAACAATTAGTTACACAATCCAAAATCAAAATAACTAACTGAAATACGGTGTTTAGTGAATTATAAAAAATAAAAAATACGAAGATATGTTATATTATTACTCATGTATCTCAACAGGAGTAATCATCCGGAACATCTCGGGTGCCCATGGTATAAACCTAAATGTTTTTCATTCAAAACTTTGATTTTGTGTTGTTATGCACATTTATATTTACTTCGATTATTATAGTTGATCGCATGTATTCTTTTTGTAAGTTATAAGTAATAATTATAATATTTGTGTTGTTATTATTATCTTTTAAGTTTTTATTCACTTAAATGTCATAAAGTTTTCTATAAATGATTTTATTTTTCAATTTTCCGTGATGGAGTTATATCTCATTCTCAAACAGTTTTTAAGAGAGATTTGACTTTTTTTTCATATTTCATCTGACAACACTCCACTTTAGAGTAAGGACATTTATAATTTTTTTATAATTTATTAAATAAAATATTTTAACAAATGAGTTTACATCCTTAAAAAGTTTAAAACTAAATTTTAAATAAAAGTATAATTATTTTGATTAAAATATTATTTGTTTCGAAAAACAGTTGTAGTTAAATTTAAAAAGGCCTCACCTCGAAATTTTTTAGGTCTACAATGTTAGGTCGGTCCTTTCTAGTTAAACATCTTCAATTCACATTTTTTTTGTCATAAAATTTGTATGAACCGCATGGGTTAAATTATTTTAAATATATTTCTCAAAATTTATTTACCGAAATATCATAAAATAAAAAATTCTGAGTACTTTATTTTCTTCAAATCTTGATATCTTGTTTTGATAAATTCCTCGAAATTTATCAAATTCCACTAAATTGTTTAACCCTAAGCTTTTAAATATTTTTCATATCCAAAAGTCATCGTAAATTTCTAAACATTTGATTAAAAAAAAATACTTTGTGAATTTATTCAAACGAGACGAATATAATTGTTTGAACTTAAAAGATACTTAATTTGTTCGAAAAAAATGAGAAGTTAAATTCTGGCATAATGTTAATTAAAGAAAAAATCTAATAAGACTGAATGTAAACATATAACATAATAAAAACTTATTAATAAATAAAGTATTCATCAATATTTTTAAATAAATTCTTACCATTTCCAGTTCTTTAAAATAACATTCTAGAAGTAAGTAATGCTAAAATTCTTATCCAAACTAATAAACGGAATTAACTACTACTTAAATTTCTTTTACCTTTGTGATTGCATTCTCTTGTACAATTTAATTCCTTCATTTATTTATTAGTAAATAAGGTTGCTTCATTTGTTTCCTTCGTGAGTTCGACTTTCCATAAGAAGGGGGTCACCTCAATAAGGCGTGGACCCACACGCTGTCAAATTTGCCACGTGGCAGTCTTAGCAGTGGGCGAGTAGCATCCTTGACGCTGCTGCAACGGAGCAGATCATATCTTCCTTGCGACCATGGTAGCTTCCATTTCTTCTTTCTTTTCTTCACCCGCCCAAATTCTTTGACCTTTTTTCTTTCATTCCGATTCACAATCCCATTTCGCAGAAAAACGTAGACAAAAGCAAACCCTAAACGTCGTCGTTCTCTCTCCCTCTGTCTCTCGCGTCGATCCGCGTGAATGTCCAGAGGCGCGTGGTGATGGCGGGGAAGTCAGACTCAGTGTCGATCCGCGTTCCTTACAAGAACCTCCACGACGATTCCGCGGCTACCGAACTCGAACTCGTAGACGTCGACCACCGCGGCCGTCGGATCCATGTCAACTCGCCGCCGTCAACTTACTCGCCTTCACCGACAAGCAACAAAGCTTCCTTGGTCAATCTCGTTCTCAGTTGCACCGTAGCCGCTGGCGTCCAATTCGGTTGGGCCTTGCAGCTCTCTCTCTTAACGCCCTACATTCAGGTCCGGTATTGGCGGTTGCTTGTTTCGCCAGATCCTTCTCTTTCGCGTTTCGATTTGTTATTGCAATTGGAATGTGGATTTGTTTCTGTATTAGTTGTTGAATTTGCAATGTGTGTCTGGAGCGTGACTTCCTGATTAACTATGTGCATTGTTGTTACCTTTTGGCGCAGACGTTGGGAATAGGACATGCTTTTTCTTCATTTATCTGGCTTTGTGGCCCCATTACAGGCCTTGTGGTATGTTACACTCTTCTTTAATCTTATTGACAAATGTAGTCATTATCTTTGAGTTCAGTTGAACATATGCTTGTGTTGTATTCACTGTTTTGACAGCATTGGTTCATTTTAATGCTATGTTGAAAGAATTTATCTATTTTATGATCAATCGGCTAGTATGCCTAACTCCTTGTGAATTCATGTTTGTCTCTTGCTGCTTCGTTCTTGTGTATTGTAATTTAGTTAGATCTGATTTGTTCTTTGATAAATGAAGCAGTAACTGATTTGCATTGTGAATCACTTTTTCTGGAATGTAGATGGGGTGATGCGAACAAGTTTATGCTTTTGTTCTTGTTACTTTTGAACTAGTAAGTCACATGTTTGCCTCAATTTTTCTTAAGGTTCAACCCTGCGTTGGTGTTTGGAGTGATAAATGTACATCGAGGTTTGGCAGAAGGCGACCCTTCATTCTAGCAGGATCTCTTATGATATCTGTGGCTGTAAGCATCGGTTACATTGTTTGTTTACTTTGATTTACTTTTCTACGTTACATTATATATAAGCTAAGTCAAGTCTTGAAATTTAGGTGATATTAATCGGATTTTCTGCAGACATTGGATATGTATTAGGTGACACACACGAGCATTGCAGGTTACTATTGTTCTTTTCTTGCTCATTTTATTTCTTCGACTTCTAGAATTTCTCCTATGTGACCAGACTTAGGCGTTAATAAAATTCATATATCTGAAATTGTAGAACATTTAAAGGAACCCGAACAAGGGCTGCTCTTGTATTTATTCTTGGGTTTTGGATGCTGGACCTTGCTAACAACACGGTGCAGGTAAGCTTGTTAAAGTAATTGATATGTTCTTCGTTATATATTATCTTTTTTTGTAGAGATAGTTGTGCAGCAGAAAAATTAATCTCCTTTATTTCTCCAATTTAATTTGTAGGGGCCTGCTCGAGCACTTTTGGCTGATCTGTCTGGTTAAGTTTGTCCGTCTCACTTGTTTTCTTTGTTCAAATTCTCAACAACCTCCATGGGATTGATTTTCATATTGTACAAAATGCTACTTTTTTGTTTGGTAGTGAGTAGACATCGTGGTATTAACATTTTGCTTCTGTTTAGGTCCTGATCAACGTAATGTAGCAAATGCTATATTTTGCTCATGGATGGCAGCCGGGAACATCTTAGGGTATTCTTCTGGTGCTAGTGGAAAGTGGAACAAGTGAGACTTGGCTAATCTCTTGTGCTTATATCTTATTTCTGTCACTGGTATTTGAAATATGTTATTATTAAATCAGTAATGGGAAAATAGAGAAGGGAGATTTGGTTTACACCTGTGAAAGTGTTATGTTCCTATCTTAGACGATAGAAATCTACTAACACTGAGATTACCACAAATACAGAAAATACGAAATCTTCTTATTAATTCTCTGAACAATGCATACACCCCAATGGGTTACAAAGGAAAATGCTTCCTTTCACACAGAGTAAACTCAATACTCACAACATCCAAAAAGTCCCCTACTTCTAACTGGGTTGGACTATTTAAAGCTCAACCCATCCTAACAACCAAAACTGCCTTGTTCCTTTTTTATTTAATTTTTTTACTATAATAAACTCTCCCTATTGTTTCGTTCTCATTTCCCTTGTACCTAACAGAAAGGATTATGCAAGAATGTTCCCCTTGATAGGAATAGTGTAGTCTACATAATGGATTTTAGAATTGGTTTTGATAAATAGATTAATTTATCCAAAGTTAGGAATTGGGTTTTGTTATTGTTATTGTTGCTTCACAGAAATATGCTGGTGTTGACTTTTTATATTGTACTGTTCTTTTTATATTTCATACTAATGTTTCACCCTTTCTTGTCTAAGCAGATGGTTCCCTTTCTTGACCACAAGAGCTTGCTGCGAAGCCTGTGGCAATCTTAAGGCAGCATTCCTTGTGGCTGTGGTAGGTTATTACTACATTCTGCTTGGTTGGACCTTCATATTTTACTTGTTAGTATACTTAATCAGTTGTCAGACATCATAAGCATGACTTATCTTAGAATGACTATTTTTTTCCTTTTCCTTATTACTGAAATGTAAGCTCATCCTGTTTGTATAGTTGGTTTTGGTATTCATTTATTTTTATGAGTTCGCTTGTGGGACATCATCTATACCTGCATTAATCTTACACGGAACACCGTCTTTACCTGCATTATCTTGTGGCTCAACATCTCTACTGGCCTTACTCTTTAATGAAAGCAAAGTGAAACACTATTAGAAAAAGTTTGTGCTGTTATGGGGTGAGGTCATCAGCTTTAGAACTGCCATGTTAATCATATACTGTTAAACTTAAATTTTTAATGCATAAATTGATTTAATAGCTTAGAATTTTATCATACAATATTGGCAGGTGTTTCTGGGATTGTGCACACTTGTCACCCTATATTTTGCTGATGAGGTTCCACTTACTACTGCAAATCAACATCACCGCTTGTCAGATTCTTCTCCTTTATTGGATGAACAACAAAATGGTGTTGAATTTTCAAAATCAAAACCTTTATCTGTTATGGGTGAATCCAATAACAAGAGAACTGAGGATCACATTGGGAAAGATGCAGAGCTAAATCATGCGGATTTCAAAGCTGGGGAAGATCATACTGAAAACGTAATGGATGGGCCTGGAGCAGTATTGGTAAACTTGTTGACAAGTTTAAGACATTTGCCTCCTGCTATGCATTCAGTCCTGATTGTAATGGCTCTCACCTGGGTAGGTACTAAAGTATTTATTTGCAAAGGTTTCTGCTGATATCTGTGTTTCAAATCGGTTGTGAAGGCAATTAGTCTAGTGGTGATGCTTCCTATATGCAATTCTTATGTTCCCCTCAATCATGTGTCTATCTGCAGCTGTCATGGTTTCCCTTCTTTCTGTTTGACACGGATTGGATGGGAAGAGAAGTTTATCATGGTGATCCAAATGGGGGCACTTCTGAAGTAGGTCTTTATGATGAAGGTGTTAGAGAAGGTGCATTTGGTTTGCTATTGAATTCAGTAAGAACTCAAGATTGAGCATATTTTTCTCGAGAGATTTCTCACAAGCTTTACTGACAATGATCTAGAACTTTTTTTTATCTTTTTGTTAATTTAGGCTTTTTGGATATTTTCCCCTGCCCAATTACTGATCTGAGTCATCTGACATTGCTTTTATGGCTTGATAGGTTGTCCTTGGAATTAGCTCTTTCTTCATTGAACCAATGTGTAAGTGGATGGGCACGAAATTAGTATGGGCACTGAGCAATTTTATTGTCTTTGTCTGCATGGCTGGCACTGCTATCATTAGTCTGATTTCCATTCGAGATTATTCTGGAGGGATAGAACATGTAATTGGAGCAAGTGGAGCAATCAAGATTGCTTCCTTGGTTGTGTTTGTTCTTCTTGGTTTTCCTCTTGCGGTGAGTATGAGTTGTTTTATTTTTACATTTAAACTATTTTGTTGCACCACCAGATTCCGTTTCCTTTTAGATCTTCTCAAGCAATCATTCTATTAGTTTTATTAAATATCTAAGGGAGTGTATGACATGATAAATTTCCCATATTTGTGGCAGATTACCTATAGTGTTCCCTTTGCTGTCACAGCAGAGTTGACTGCTGATTCAGGAGGTGGCCAAGGTTGGTATTAGTTGTAGATTGTTTTGATATCCTGAATATATGGTCTCTTAAAGTATCTGATCTCAAGATGCCTGTTGGTTATGCAGGATTGGCCATAGGAGTTCTAAATCTAGCAATTGTTGTTCCTCAGGTATTTGTCTTTTTCTTCTCAAGTGTTACTCCACCTTTCTTAGAGTGAACCTTTTGGAGTTACAAAATTATCTTGTTTTATATTGTTTTACCATTGTTACATGTGTCTATTCATACTACTACATTAATTTGTGCAATGTGGTGTTTTGATCTTTCCTATGCAATTAACTCTCTCCAAAATTCTTCCTTGTTAATATTTTTTGACACAATTCCAATTGACTTCATTTTAGAACAGGGTGCCTAAAATTTATTTATTACTGAAAAACCACATTGAATATTAAAAAGAGGTTTAATATCGTTTAGTCCTTCTAATTGTTCAAATTATGTTTTTTAGTCCGTGTAATTATAATTCAGCCATTATAATGCTCACTCATTATTTCGATTACTTTAAGTTTTTATGCATACCATTTTTAATCTCTGTTAGTCTCAAATGTTTAAAGTCATAGAAATTAAAAGAGATTACAATAGTATGTATACGAAATAGAGATGATTTTTACATGCGACTAAAAGGTAAAGTTTGTTCAACTATAGGGACCAAATTAATGATTGAACTTTAAAAAATAAAATGTGAAAGATTTTTCCCTCTATTCTAAACTTGCCTCTGCATTCATTTCCTCTTAGTTTGTAGTTTCTTCTTTCTTATTTCTTTTGTAAGATATCGGTATGAAACTGTTGGCAATATGGCTAATCAATGGTTGATTATAACTCACTTTGTATTAGTTTTCTATGATGACATCTTACACTTTTAGAGTTCCAGTTTCTTGTAAATGTTGTGAATTCCGTTTTTGATATATTTATTATTGGCATCTTTAGATGATTATATCTCTTGGTTCTGGTCCTTGGGATGCTCTCTTTGGTGGTGGCAATATTCCTGCCTTTGTTTTGGCCTCCCTTTGTGCACTGGCTGGTGGTGTAATTGCTACTCTCAAACTGCCAAATCTATCTAGCAATTTCCAGTCAACAGGATTTCATATGGGCTAGCCCTTCGAAGATCCATTTTGGCGATATTTTAACTTGTACATGGTCCTCTAAAATCGAGACTGCACCCAAAATATGGAGAGCTTACACAATGATTACTTGCTTTCCAATCCACAGAAGGCGCATGCCATATTCAAATTCATTCATTTCCCCCCACATTATGGGTGTCTGTATTTTATGTAACTCACCGAACAGTAGAAGAAAACTTAGTGCATATAGTAACACGGTTTTGTAATCTGTTATGCATTCACTTACTCCTTGTTGGGAAAAGTGTAATATAGAGGGAAAATTTAATAAAATCAATAGAAATAGAAGATATACTAATGAAAAAATGAAGTAGAAAAAAGTGTGTGAATACAAATGTAGAAGTGAAGATTTTTATTTATTTGATGAATGAAAAATTAAAAGAAATAAATAAACTATTATTACATTTATATGTTCTGAAAGATTAAATATTCCAACTTTTTATTTTATTATTTATCATAATAATATTTATTTATAATGTCGTAAAATGTTTATTTTGTTTCTTATTTCTTTCAAATTCCACACATTTAGTGATTACAATGAGAAGAGGTCAATTTGAGTTAATATTTGGAGTAGTTTATAGATTCTTTGATAAAGCACATAAATTCCTATGGAAATGTCTAATTTTCAGTTTTAGTTAGATATTGCGTGACTGGAGCATATTCCTTTGAATCTAATAAAGGGTCTAGTCGCACCAACTAAGGGAAGCATTGTGCGGTTTAAAATATATTCCTTCTTAATCCAAACGAAATGAAGTATGTAAAACTCAGCAACAAATGGGAATGAAAGTGATTATAGAGAAAGGCCCACTTTGGTTACCACACAGGGTTTATCCATGTTATCCAACGGCTCCCTGCTCCCTTCCACATATGCCCCACCTAAACTCAATTTCCCTTGTGACAAAAACAAGAATCATATACTTTTAAAAGGATTATAGATCTCTAAGAAGAGTGACTTGTTGTATTAGGCATATGCCCTGTTTTCCACCGCACGTGTGACGTATATTGTAAGGGATCATGTAATAAAACAGTATTCAATTTCATTATAATCCGAGTAGGTGTAATAAAATTTAAATTAGGCATATAGCGGCAAAACAAACATTGTCTGGCGTTGATGCAGTCTTGGCATGTGCTTGGGTGCAGGTAATCTATCTATTGTATATTGTTGGCAGGTCAATTCTGTGTCTATTTTTCCTGCTCTTGCTTTCTTTTTTGCTGCTAAGAAAAGGTTAATCACCTTTATATAATAAAATGGCAGAAGGACAAAGCAAAAAGCAACGTGTCCTAGTACATAGCCTCGTTCATTAAATCAGCCCTATTAGCCACACACACGAAAGGAATTTTTATCTTTACACACTAAATAAAATCCTTGTATTGTTACATGATAGTGTCTTCCAAACCAAACATGTATTAAAATTACGCTCCACACCAATTCACTTTTTTCGCATTCATAGTAGTTGTACACATGTGAATTTGATTAATCCTGACTCATTTGGGTCCAGATCAAGAGTCAACGTAACCAAAAAGTTTACATAAGAAAGTTTATATAACTAAAATACTAAAAAAAATCTTGTGAGTAAATTTTTTATAAAAGTAAAAAATCTTCATGAAAAATGAAAGTTCCAAAAGAATATTTAATTAAAAAAAATTATACACACAAAAAAGAATATTAATTTACTCAAATCTTTAATTATTTATAATACAATATAATTTAAATTATTAACATTAACGTTATGATTAAATATAACTTTATTACAAGTCTGAAAATTATAAAAAAAGAAAAATCTATAGTTTTATAAATAACAATAAAAAGACATCGTTGGAGTATCATTTTAGTTGAAATCTAAGTCAATTTTAGGACTAATAAGTGAATCTATTTTTGGTAGGATTATTTCAACATGTTTCAATTTTGATAGAATATCCTCACATATTAATTAGGTAGGAGTATGACTAATATTTCATTTTTTAAATTAAGTATGGGGATAGAGACGAGTATGTATATATTTCTTTGTCCCTTCCTTCTTCTCGCCCATGTTTTAAATTACTAAAACACATTTAATTTATTACATAATTTAAAATTTTTTTTAGACCTTAATTTTGTAACTTATTTTTAAGTCATACATATTTGATATTTATTCAATTATTATTTGATAGTTTTATTGAATATTTATAAAAGTATAATTTTTTTCTTGATCTTTTATATTGAAAAAAATAAATATGTATTCTTTTGACATTGAATACTTATGATATCATATTTCTTTTACTTCAATTTTTATTTTTTACAAAAGAAATTATTTAATTTATATTTAAAATAGTAGGAGATGCTAGCACTAGTATAAGTATGAGTATATCTTTTCTCAACAAAGAGACAAAACAGAATTTATACTTATTAAGTACAAAGATAAAGATGATGATAAATTTTTCTTTTGAGAATGAAATAATCAAATTTACACCAGTTAAACTAAGTTGACTTCCTAGCCAATCCTTTTAAGGGTGAAGTTCAAACACTATTTTTTTTTTCAATTGCATATAAAAGAAAATTTTCATCTTTTCTTATTAATGATTATGATTGAATGAGAAGTCAGACATATCTTTTTACCATTAACAACTACAAAAGTAGTAATTAAAAAGAGAATTAAACAGATAAAATTCAAAGGATCATTGTTCAAATTCAAAGTATAACTTTTAGAATAATCTATATATAACAACTATCTCACACAACTGTATATAGAATACTATTATCATTAGCTTTTTATTAATTGTAATTATTTATTATTGTCATTTCATGAATTAAATTTTATTTTTTTTAAGTTACACCTTTTATCACTCAAATTATATTGCTCTTATTCTTTTATTTGTTTAATATTTTTTTTACAGAATTATTGATGTAATATTTTCATTACGTTATGAAGTTATAACGTTACAATATTTTTGTTTATATTTTAGAAGTAATGTTTTTAATAAACTAAAGAAAAAAATCAATAAATAAATAATAAATATTAATAGAGTATTTGTTATGATGACATAATATAGTAAAAAAATATTAAAATAACAAGTATTAATAGAGTATTTGTCAAGATGGGATTTTTATATGCATTATTATCTTATTTGATATTTTTAATTAAAAAGTAGCTTAACCCCTTTTAATATCAATGAAAATTTTGAAACTTCTTAAGTGAAAATTTAATTGCATATAAGTTTTAATAAATTTTAAAATTAATTAGACTGTTTGAACGAAAAATTATAAGTTTCTAGAAAATTTTAAATGTTTAAAATTTGAATTGTTTTTAACTTCTTTTTTCATTTAATTTTTTTTAAATGTTTAACAAATTTGAATTGTTTTTAAATGGAGTACTATGTAAACACAAATGTATATTGTTCTTGTGATGAGTCATGTAATGATTGAAGTTGTTGAGAAACTAAGTAATGTTTTCAAATATTCTAATGTGGGTTTACAGATTTGTGTAGATCAAATGTTGCTTCTTCCGAGTCTTTGCTCAAAAACTTCCATCGTGTAGGTTTTATCCTAATGCACCTCATAATCATTTTTTGTTATATTACTAATATGGTTCTTCACTTTATCTAGAATTTTTCTCATATCTCGATAGAAACACTCAATAATATCTTTTTTGTTAATAAAAACCTTTTAGAAATACACTTATTAGTATAATTATTATTATTATTATTATTATTATTAACACACCTATGTCCAGGGCATCAACAAAATATGTCCTCTTATTGCTAGTTGAAGCATCAATAGTCTCTTAAAAGCTATAAAAAAAATTTGATTAAAAGTATTAAGTAGTCTGATGTTTGAAAAATGCTTTGATACAAAATAACATACATTTATAGTAGAAGTAGAACTCTATACCTTTAAAAGCAGTGGGAGAGGAGACAAAAGCTTATTATCTATCCAACACCAGAACTACCCGAGAGAAAATTATTTAGACTTCAACTATCTTCCCATAAAACTTGCAAAAAAATTTAGTTAGTTACCTATTTTATACTTTTAAATTAGGTTATACTTTTCTATTATAATTTTAACCGTTTGAATGAAATATAGTGATTGTCCTGTATTTCTATTTTAAATTTCTCCCGATTATACCAAATCAACAAATCACCAAATCAACAAATCATCAAATAGTAGACGTAATGTTATGAAAACAGTAGATGCAACATTTACGAAGGATTGAAATATAAAATTATTCATCAAAATAGGCATGGAAGCAAATTTGAAATAATAAATAATGATTATCGAACTCTAAGAGATGGTTATTGAACACATTTTCTGAAAAAAACTATCTGAATTCCATGTATAGAAGGTGTTGGTGGAGGCGATGGAGTCGCTGGATCTTATAGGTGGAGTCGATATTTTTGTCCAATAAAAATGAAGTGTTACGTAACCTCCTCCGTTGAGAGAATCTTGAAACAAGAGAGTGTCAATTTTTTCTTCCGACAAGGGCTTCCGACATTCAAAGTCTGAAAACATAACACAAATGATCCAAAGTTTGAGTAAGTTTTCTGCTGAACTATGTTGTCTCACTAAAACCTAAAACCTCTGTTCTTTTGGTCACTCCTAAACCCCTAAAACCTAAAACCTCTGTTCTTTTGATCACTCCTAAACCTCTAAAACCCAATTATGTTAGGTTTAATCTTTAAACTATAATAAAAATTACATAAAAATAGTTTCTGATTAGAGACTTCAAAAACTAATTTCTAAATAAATAATTATTTTATGATCATTAACTACTACAAATTTAATATCTAATTATACTAATAAGTTTTTAAATTATAAAATAAGGTCTAAATTAATTATTATAATAATTAATTGCTTTTGTGTTTAAGTTAATTATTATTTAATAATTTTTTAATAGTTATTTTTGGTGTCTAAGTTAATACAGTGACTAATTATTTTTAGTTTCTAAATAAGTTATTATTTAATGATTTTTTATAATAATTATTTTTGGTCTTTAAATAAGTTACTACTTAATGATTTTCTTGTAGTATAAGTTTATCAAAGTCAAGTCTAGATAACCATTAAGTAAAATCTTGTAAAATTTCCAGACTATAATCACATGAGTTCTAATAATAGTAGTGATGTTGTGGATGTAAGCTTCTGAGAAGAATTGACTAATAACTTATTTATTCATGAGAAGAATTGACTAATAACTTATTTATTCACTTCTTTTCAATTTTAAGGTTATTGTAAGGAAAAGAATTGAAAAAAAAAATAGCTTTCTTTCCAAGAGCAAATGGAAAACGAATAAGCTTTATTAACACATCTCAATAGTTTCAAACCATAATAAAATATGGTATGTCAGCATAAATGTTTTCATATCCTAATAAAGTAAGATTGAAAACAACACTTTTTCCCTCAACATCTAGCACAACAATACGCTAAATATAGTTTGGATCATTTTCAACTAATATGTCACAGTTTTTTTTGTTGATCTCTAAAAAGATGTTATTTATTAGAAATTCAAAGTAAGGTGAAGGTTCTTCATTAAGTAAACATTAATAAAATAAAACATATATAAGTAGAAAGATTCACAAATCTACCTTAAGATTTGTGTTGAATATAGTGTTTTGTTTTTTATATAGGTTTGTTCATGATTTATTGGTGCAAAATCTTTCTGGCACTTCTCTAAAAAATCTAATATTACTGATGATCTTCCATTGTTGCCTTTATTTTCTAATTTTGTTCCAAACAAGGATAAGAGATATGGAGAAGATGAAAAAGATACGTAATCTTCTTTGATCTCCTTAACTTTTATTATTCTTTTATTTTCTATCCATTAAGTTGTAGAGTTGTATTCTTGTCTTCAAGATAGAAAAAAAAAGGGTTGTCAATATTTGCTAGGATAAGAAGTATTATACATACACAAAGTTAGAGAAGCACCAACTAAAAGCACCAAGAGAAGATCAATGTAAAAGAGAAGTTAAAAAAAGCAATATTATGAAACCAAAAAAGAATGAAAAATAGAAAAAAAAACTTAAATAATTAGGAAATGAGTAAGACATGTAGTTAAACATTAATCCTTGGCAACGACGTCATAAATTTATTAGGAATTTTAGCACATGTACCATTCCACAAGTAATAAAATAGATTTTTAAGCTCAAGTATCACATTCTAAAGGACCAGCAGAATACTCATGTGAAAAGGCTTTGGGTATTAATTTAAGTTTAGGGGAAAATATTCGGGTTTAGTACAACTAAAATAAGTCAAATAACAAAAATAAATAGTAATAGATAATTAAATAAATAAAATATTAAAATATAAAGAGATAAATAGTAAAAGATGAATTGAAAAAACAAACATTACAAAGATGAAGAGATAAAATAAATATTGAAAGATAAATAGTAAAAGATAAAAAAGGTAAAATGAATATTGAAAAGATAAAAAAATATTTAAAATTATAAAGAGATAAAATAAATAGTAAAAGACAAAAACTCTTTATACATTACTGAAATCACGTCCAAATTGAGTTATAAATTGTAAATCACAAATAAGGGTCAAGTCTCACTAAACCACTTGTAATGAAAATAATTTAAAAAATAATATCTAATTTATATTCAAATTATATTATCAACCCACTTTAATTATTCAAATATTAGTTGTATATAACCAAATAAACTTAAATAAATTTGATTGTAATCTTAGTTCCTTCTCAATTAAAGTCAAATTATTAACTTTGTAGATCAAGAATTTAAAGAAATTAAATTAGAATTAACTTATTCTTAACATTAATTTCGTAGATTTCAAAGTACATTTCAAAATATATCCAATGCAATGTATCTTCAAAATATATGACTAACTCGCTTTAATTATTCAAGTATTGGTTGTATAAGTAATTAACTTAAATCACTTCTTATGATCTTAATTCCTTTTCAATTACAATCAAATCATTAACTTTATGGATTAAGTGTTTAAAGAAGCCAAATTATAATTAACTTATTCTAACATTAATTTCAATTTGGTATATATATGTTTCAAAGTAGTCAATGAAATTCTAATAAAACAAGAAAAATGATGAGTCTCATAGATGCATTAAACATATAAAAGAGCAACATAACCAAACAAAAATGATAAAAAGTAGAAAGTTATATGAATTTGAGTTTTGTTATATTAAGGAACATATCTTATGCACAATTATTTTATATTGTTGATTAGATTGTTTAACATTGCTTTAATACATAAGTTTTCATGCTTAGTTTAGTTTTGGTAAATGAATCATAAAAGAGGAATTAATTAAAAAATAACCTTAATTGTATATATTTGTACGAATATTGATTAATCTTATTTTAATTTCTTTTAATAGCTGGATGAAGACTCAAATATAGAGAAAGAGCTTTCGCACTGTGAAATTTTGCTCAGCGCACCGTAAATCCGCTTAGGGATTGATTTAAAAAAGATTCTAAGAAAACAACAGAGTTTATTATCGTGCACTCAACGAATTGGCTATGCACTAAACCAATTTTCTCCATAAAGCAAGGATTAAAATTGGGAGAAAATTTGATTTTTCAAGATTTCAGGTGTTCATTAGATCAAAATAATCAATTTAATAATTAAAACTAAACCAATTAATTTAGTTCAAGTTAATTTTATTAATTGATTTATTTTACTCAAAATTTGGACCAAACTAATCATAATTAGTTTGGTTCTCAAATTAACCATCAATATTCAATAAGATTTGAATTAAACGTATTGATGATTAGTGAAGATGTAATAATTATGTAATATATATATACATATAATGTGTGATTTGTACTTGTATATTAATATAAGTAACCATCTAAATATTATTTTTTCAAAATTCATGGATCCATTACTAATTGTACGTATTTCTAACATTCTATTTGATTTTTATATGAATTGAGGCTCAAATAAATCATACAATTTGATAGAGCCTCCTTTGTTTTTGGGACTTTCTCACATATCACAAGAGTACGACAATTTACAGTAAAGAAAGATCAATGATAGCATGCATACATTTATAATGAAACAAATACAATTCTCTAAAACTAACAAATCAAATAACATACCTTTTAACAACATTCAAAGTAAATAACAAATTAACGTATATCATATTATTTAAAGGATTCTAAATTTCTAATATAATTAAATAACTTAACTAAACTTAATGTATACAATATTACATTCTTAAATTTAACCAAGTTCTATACACATGTTATTTTAGACCAACAAAATTTAGTTATATTAATAATAATTAATTAAGTTTTAACTCTAGTTAGTATTTACTGAATACATTATTAAATAATTATAATAAAAGATTTGGTAAAAAAATTTAGAAAGTAGTAACAATGAATGCAGAGAAGGGAAGAACTTGGTGGAGGTGAAGGCTCTTCATAGCCTTAACGACAGTGGAGGGGGAAAAGGGCGCAAGGGAGGTGGCTTGAGGGAGAAAAGAACTTAAAGGTTATATCAGTTACTATTCCAACTGATACCGTATCTATATACAACATCAATTTCTGATTTAATATAAATGTATCAATTGACAACTTATATGACATCTTACCTTGATATTATATTTGTATAGTAAATAAGATGGCAAGCAAAGTAATATAGTATTAGGTGATATTTTATTTAGAAAAAGGTCATCACATTTGTTACAACTACTTAATTTGAGAACCAATGTTATTTTATGTTTTACAAAAAAGATGGACTTGCCTAATATGATTACACACTTTTTTTTAGGAAAAATTGTAGGAATCTGTGTGATAATCTTTCTTAACATCAACATATATATTAAATTATCCGATATAATAAAAGAAATTAGTTTAATTTTAATTTTATGGTGACTTAAAAAAAATTAAATTAAAGATTTTCTATTAAAAAAATAAAGAAAAGAAATGTGTATTAGTTCAAAGTAATGCCTTTAAGTCGATAAGCTTAAATGTTTATTTTTATTTGGACATGTCATATTCATAGTGATTTTTCTCTTATTCTCAGTGTTTGTTGGATAAGTTTAATTACTAGAAAACTTATTCGAGGGGTAAGAGATATAAGGTACAAGAAAAACGAGTTTTAGTATCCAAGAATTTAGTTGTTGCTAAAGCTCCCAAAATTTCAGAAACAAAATTGTTGTTCTTGTTAATCTTGTTAGACTTGACAGAAATGACATCTTATGACCGACATATCCATTGCCTAATAAGAAATACATGGTCGACAGAAGTATTACTAAAGAGCGATGTGTCACTATGTGCCACTTAAACCTTAGGTCTCAACACTACCATGAAGTGTCCCCTTTACCATGTACCTGGCCAGCCATGACTGTCCTTCCAAGTACGGACGATACACAACCCAGCCTTGAGTCGAATAGAGAGAAAAAAGCTTAAAAAAGCATTTTAAGACCATCCTTTGAGTTCCTCAAATGTCACATCCACAAGTTTCTAAGAACTGTATCCTAAAGTTGTTTTAGGACTTTACACCTATTTGAACACCTTTCAACGTGTAACATTTTGATTTGCGCATTAGATTGGGTGGACTCAACGTACCTCTCTCTCTCTTGCCTTGTTTCATTTAGGGCCATTTCATATGGTTTAAGAAAAAACGTAAGGGCTTATGCTTCATTTTTTCCCTTTCCTTCTTTTCAGAGCATCATTCACTTCACCTTACTTGTGTCCTCAAATAAATATTATTCTTGCCTTGCTTTCACTTGTTGATTGAGTTTTCATTTTGTATTTGAACTTCTCCTTTCTCTTTCGCCTCTTCTCTAAATTTGCCTTCCATTTTTGTTGATTTTTCTAGGTTTTACTATTGATATTGTTTTATGCTTTTGTTGGGTTTCACTATCCTTGAAAGCCTTACGTTCAGAGTGCTCAGAAGGTGGAGGAACTTGAATTGCCTGAGCGCGAGAACTACGAAAATTTGGAAAAGTTGGAGGCTATTTACTTTCTAACATTAACCTTAGTTCCTTTGTTTGTAGATAAAATGATGATCTCCAAAAAACAAATAGCCCATCACTTCAAGGAGATAAAGGCTTTGAAAGAGGCTGAGCATGCTATCACAGTCATGGGCCCTAAGCAAGATCATCGTACAATGTTATGATATTGAGGAGACACCCTCGAACCCTTAACTTAGAAGAAAAAGGCTAGGAATGACAAAAAGATTGCTTCTACATCGTCGGTGGTTCCTACATAGTCAGCTAATTCCCAATTGGACAATCGAAGTCCAAAGGTGGACATGATACTTGGAAGAGATTGGAATCCTTAAGGTCCTTAGGGTCTTAAATGGTCCTTGGACCTCAATATTTGCCATTCTGCCCACAACCATGCTCACAACCTCTTGGAAGGAGTTGCGAAGATATTAAAAAAGCAAGACTTGCCTTTTATTTACGAAGGCTTTCAAGGATGTCTTCATAAGGCACTGGCTATTGCTCACTAGTTAGCGGTCAATCGAATATAACCCTGCAAGTCAATGAAAAGAAGACAAAAAACTTGGTTGCCTCCTAACAAAAACTTGATTACTTTAAGGTCGCATTACTTGAAGTAGATCAACTTCATTCGTCAATTGAGGAGTGAAAAACTGCAATGACCCTTCACCTTATGGAGAAAGATGACGAAGTCCTTCACCTTAAGGAGAAGGACAATGACATAGAGAAAATCTATGCCTATTGGGTTTTGAAGGAGAAAGAATGGAAGGTCATGGACAAATCCCTAAAGAGATTGCTTCCTCCTTCGGAACCGGGTTTAAGACCACCATCGACCAAGTTTAGGTTTTATACTTTGACGTTGACTTGTCGACCACCGATCCTTTCAAGATGGTGGTAAATGCTAAGCTAGTGGAGGATTAAGATTAGTTTTATTTTATCAAGATTTATTTTCTGGTATTTTGTTTGAATCTTTTAAGTATTTAATGATGAATTTACTTACTTGGTCATATTTTATAATCATTATTCATATTTAGTTCCTTAATGACCCCATTTGATAATTCCAAAGTTTATTTGGCTTACTATAAATATCGTTCTGATTGCCCTTGCCCTGACCATTTTATTTTATAAAAATTTTAATATTAAAATGAAACGAGCTTCTAATTTAAGGTACCTTCCCTGATGAAATAAGTTTATGTTTGAAACGAGTTTATGATTTAAGTTACCTCCCTCATTGATTGCAACACTACTTAAGAAAATGTTACATAATCACTTTTCTCTTTGATCACCAATCTGTCGTATTAATTATGAAATAAAGTAGAAATGTCTATATTCTGATTAACAACAATAAGAAATATAATTATTTAATTTTTTCAAGATAAATAATAAGAAGATTGGGTATCTGTGTAATAGAAATTCCCGTATTCAATGAAAAACGAGAAGAAAGATAATTGTTTAGCTCCGTCGAGATAAATAATGAGAATATCGTGTATCCGTTTAATAGAAATGTCCCTATCTTGATTAACAATGAGAAGGAAGATAAATGTTTAACTTTGGCAAGATAAATAATAAGAAGATCGCGTATTCAATAGAAATGTCTATGTGTCGATTAACAATGAGAAGGAAGATATATGTTTAATTTTGCCAATATAAATAATAAGAAGATCGTGTATACATTTAATAGAAACACCCGTATGCCGATTAATGAGAAGATTCTCCTTGAAAAACAATCTTAAACAATCTTCGTTCAAACTTCATTGAAGAAATTCAAAACCAAGACAAGTTCAAGAAAAAGAACATAGACGCATGACATGTGTACTTCCTTAAATTCATGTAATCAGTCTTATTCTGCTTTTGCCTCCTCTGCTATTCTCCCAGCTTTCACGTTATACTATTACAATTCTCTCATGGTTTTCAAGATTCACAAGATTGAAATGTGACCATCATCGGGTTGAACTATTTGTCTTTGGTCTCTCATGGTTTTGTCTTATGGAGAAATGAAAATTTTACATAACCTCACAGTGGGTGGATAGGTGGGTATCAATTTGTTAAAGTTTAAAATAGTGAGTTCAAGTCAATAAATTCAAGTGTCCCTTTTCATTTGGAACATGTCATATTTATTGAGATTTTTTCTCAATGTTTGTTAGATAAGTTTAAGTATTGAAAAATTGATTAGAGAAATAGGAGATATAAGATACTAGAAAAACAATTTTTGGTATCCAAGAATTTAATTATTGTTCAAATTCCAAAATTTTGATAATAGAATTGTCATTCCTGCCAATTTCATTAGGCCTTAGATAACGTCCTATGACCAACATACTTATCATTTAATAGATGACCTATGATCTTCAAATGTATGGCTTGATATTTTTGATATGTCATTACGTGATTCTTAAACATTAATTTTCAATACTATCATGTTCTCTTCATCACCTACTTATCTAGTCATAATTACCTGGTATAGAACAAAACAGAAAAATAATGTCCATTTCATACTATTGCTTTCTCTCTTTCAGGTTTTCTTGATACTTGCTTATCTCAATCTTTTCCAATTCTTTATTTTTTTTTCATAATAAATAATAGAATTAATACTCAACAATGGTCACGTACTGAGAAAATATGTATAGTATTATTCCAAACAAGTTTTACGTCCAATGTCTATGTCTAACAAAACAATTCGAAAAAAAAAAAAACAAAAAAAGATCATGGATTTATTTACCAAAATATGTGTGTTATTGCTTCGATTTTCTTTTTAAAAATATATAATAATTTCATCTACAGATCATATAAATCAGCATTTCAATAGTTTTTTTTAATAAAAAAGTGATACCAGTGGATAAAATTAATATAATCTTTTATGACTGAGAAAGTAAATTATTATTTAAGAGTGAAGGGTTTATGTATCAGTTAAGGCTTTTAGACTAACCTGTCTTAGTCGAGATGTAAACTCTTAGAGAGATATAAAGTACTCCCCTTATAAATATATCCAATTTTCTTTGCTGATTAAAAAATTCTAACTAAAATAAATTAATTTAATGTTACTATTTATTTATAATAAAAGAATTAAAGGAATCAATCGACATAACTTTCTTTACCAAAGGGATACTACCTACATCTTTTTATTTTATTTAAGATGTTACCAACATTTTTAGATATGCGAGTATTATTATTTTATTTTATCTCATTTTGGAAGCAAAGCAATATATATATATATATATATTCCTCTTTCTCTCTGAAACAAATAGCACTTTCAAGATGTATACAATCAGGGAAGTATCCTCCGCAATGGACGGTTGTGATGCATGGGGCCATCTGTTCCCATATGAGAAAGTTAAAAAAGAAAGAAAGAAATTATCACGAGTAAATATTATAAATTAAAAAAAAAATTGAAACATAACTGGACCAGTAGTTGACGTATCACTATCAATACATATCTCTTCCTTGTAGGAAAATCCCAAAACCCAAAATATTTGAAAATTTGAGAAGGAAGAATAAAGTAGGGAAACACTCTCTAGAAAAAAGAGATGTGAAGCAAAGATAGCACATGGGATATGAGTAAAATGAACACACCAGAAGCATAAGAGCATGTGGAGGAGAAGATTCATTAGCTAATATTTTTTTTTTTCTTTTCTCTACCCCACTTGAATTTTGGAATTCATTTTTTAAAATATTTATCTTATTTTTAGTCTCCTAATAAGAGAAAAGTTAAGAGGGGGAAATTAAAAATGAAGAGAAAGAGTAAGGAACATGGATCCACCCTATGCCAATGGAGTACCCATTCAGTTTCCAACTAATAAAGGCATGTGAAGCAGTGAGAGCTGCTTGTCTTTGGCTACATATCAAAGCAGTATTTCCATGGGACCCTATCATGTCCCATCATCCCAATACACAGATTCTTTAGTCTATCTGTTCTTTTTCTCAATATCATTTTTCATTTGTTCTTAATTTAGAACAAGATTAATTAAATGGGTGATACAATTTGCATGTAGCAACATATTAAACTTGAGTACCCTTTTCTTTATTCCTTTTATCACTTTCTTCTACTTAATTTTCTTTACCAACATAGCCAAACATGATATTATATATGTAAGGGTATATCAAAGACATTCCGTGCCACGAAATATTCACATCAGGGTGTTGGTGATTTTCTGCTATAAAAACTTTTCCATACTTTGAAAACAATTGCTCAAAATGCCATACTATTCATAATCTTTTTCCTTTGAAGATGTATTTGCAATCTGGAAAGAACATAAAGAAAAAGAAAATTAAACGGGTAACCACATCCACCTTTGTGTCCTCATACTTTACAAAATATAAAGAGTCAATTAGATGCACTTTTTCAACAAACGCATAAAGAACAAATTGAATAAAAATCTAGAATGATATTTTTTTTTTGCGTAAATTTAAAATAACTATGTACCCTTTTTTTAGAAAACTTCTTTTTTATCTTTCTCACTACTAAAAAATTTAAAGAATTCAGCGTTTGTCTTAAAAAAGTTTTAACGGGATTTTACAATTGAAAAGCTTAATGTGCTAGAAAGCTAATCTAATTTAAACCTAATCAACAAAAGCTAGTGACTTGTGTATTAGTTACGTATCATTGTGGTAGTTTTATAAAGTGAAGATTGATCTTATATTTGCTGGACACGAAAAAAATCCATAGATGTAAGGTGCACAAAGTATGAACAAAACAAGGCCTCATATTTGTACATGCTGCAAAGTAAATTTTATAATTATGATTTACGTAAATAAGGTTTCAATTCATGTACAGAAACCTCTGTGGATCGTATGCATGTATACATCAATCAATTTTAATGTAGATTACATCATTTGAAAAATGATCTGGATTTATAGTATTGGTGTCAAAATAACACCATCAATTATATGTTGAATCAACTAATGTACTTATCAGAAAGTCTGGAAGTCGTTAAATAAAAGAAGAGCTTGTGGTCGTGCATGTATGTGGCTGATTTAGCGAAAATGGGACCATTTGTTGGAAATTTAATTCTTTCATGGGTCCTATGTGTCTGCGAAGTTCCTGTTTGAAAATACAATATATGTAGATGATGATGCATGACAAAACAATAACGGAAAAATAACAGTAGTAAAGTTGAATGTACTTTTTACTTCTTAAATGTGTAGATGAAGCTTCATTGCCATATTGACACTATCAGTTGATGTACATATTGTTGGGTACTGATTTCATCCCCATATGTATGAAAATTAGAAAATTCAGCAATCATCAACAGCAAAATTGTACATGTATATGTCCTTCTTCATTGTTTCATGTGAAACCAATTCCCAAAATAAAATTAAAATAATAACAGTATAGTCTGTTTGTTTCAAAACAAAACCACTGCTCAAGCCTCTCTAGCAACTTGTGGTAGTGGCACTGCAGTTTCCATCAGACCCAATAAATGTTGTTGCCTGTACGGATGAATGTAATTTCCTGAACCTTTATTTCTCTGTCCCTAACCCTAACATTTCTTATTACTTGCCTTGCACCATAAGTCAAACTAAACTCTTCTTTTAAAATCTCACCTTATATTAAACCCAACTTCAACATTTTTGTAATTTCTTACAACAACAACAACAAAGATTACAGCAATACTATTAAAACAAACAAATGGACTCCTGGTTGACTTGTTTTAGTATGGTAAAATGTTGGACATGTTGGCATGTAGTAGCTAGCAATTAACTAGGGTTGCACTTGCACAAAGCATATATGGAGAGATAGAGAGAGATAAATATATTAAAGTTGTTTGGCTTTGTTCTAGGAGATTTAAGTTTTTAATTAGGCAATTGTATGTGTAGATGTAATTTATATATATTTGAGGGGATGTTGGGAGAAGTATAGAGAGTGGAGGCAGTGGCAATGTGGGAAGTAGATGGAGATATATATGGAAGGGAAAAGGACAAGAAAGGGCAGCTATGGTGGGGTCATGATAAGAAGAAGAAGATGGTAACAGGCTTAGCTTAGCTTTTGAAGCCTCATCACATAGGTATACACACAAAGGCATCATCAGATAGGGGCTGGGCTGAAACTGATGCAATAAGGGATAATGGTTGATGCGAAAGAGCTTCGTCCTAATGCATGATACCTGTTGGTGGGTTAGGTGGCAAACCCTGCCCCTCTTCATTGGACCCATCCCCTAGATTCCTCTAACTTCTCTCTTTCTCTTTCTCTTCTCTTCTCATCTCTTCTCACCCTTCATCAAATACACTTTCCATCCTTTTAGATTCAATTAAACCAAAGTAAAAGAAATCAACTTATGCAAAATTATATTGTGAAAACATGAAAAGGAACAAAATCACATACATATTATAAATTAAAGGACGACAAAAAACTCATGTTATTATTATTTTTATTCTGTACTAAGAACCTTTCCATAACATTAACAACTACTCCATCTACTGCACATTATTTATGCTTTTACTGATAGAAGATCACTAGGGACGTTTCTTTATTTAAGCTCTAAATTCACCCACCTCATGTTAAAGAAGCGTATAATATATGAATCTTCATTTCCTTCAACAAAGGAATCATGGACATAGCCTCTAGCTAGCTACCATTCCAATTTCTATAACTATATTTAAGGACAACCTTTCTTTGTTTAGAAAAACCCCACTGCCTGTCTCCTAAGTGAGAAGCTAATTTATCATTAGGAAAATAATTGCAAGCAATGATCTTAACAAGCACACACTCCAATGGAATATTAGACAGGTTGACGCAGAGAAGTTAGGTTTCTTTTTTCCTTTCCAAAAATAATCCTTCTTTCTTTATTCTTTTTCCAATCGCTAAACGTCATTTTGACATCTAATATTGATATAAGTTTAAAATGCTTGACTAATTGTTTTTCCCTTTCATATAAATGAAAAATAAAATCAGTTGAACTTTTTTATTTTTATTTAAGTGCAGCAACTTAAATACAATAAGTAAAATAAAGAATCCAGTGATATATATTGAAGATGGTGTATAGAACTATAGATTCAAACATCTCACACCCTTTGTCCCTCTCTTCCTCTCCTCTTTCTTCTCTCACCTTTTCCTCCCAACTTCCTTTTTCTTTAGAATTTATCACATAAGAAAACAAGAGCTCCCCCTTAAACTGATAAGGTATATAAGCTACCCTTCAAAGCAATTTGTCCATCTTCTTCAATATATTAGTGGAAGATGAGGACCATTAGACCTTAGTCTTCGTCATTGTTGCTTCCGCAAAAACTTGGTCCAACCTTTCCAAATATTCACATAAGAGAACAATAGTTCTCTCCGTAGAGACTCATATATAAGCCATCCTCTGGGGCAGTATATCCATCCTATTCAATTTAGCAGAAGGTGTTCTGTATTCTTTATTTGTTGTTTCACAACAACACAGCTTATCCTTTCAGCATCAGCAATCTCCTCTTCACATCTCACATGGTGATAAGAATATCATTCAGCTATTGAAGATCAGTGGCAGGCATAGACTAGCAATGATATGGCTTTCTTCCCAGCAAATTTCATGCTACAAACACCTCACCAAGATGACCATCAACCTCCACCTTCACTCAACTCAATTATAACTTCATGTGCACCTCAAGAGTACCATGGTACTGACTTTTAGACATAAACTCACTCACTAAACATAGTGCAATAATATGTCATGGGATTAACACCATGTTTCAAATGTTGATGCAGGAGGAGCATCCTTTCTAGGCAAGAGATCTATGTCATTTTCAGGGATTGAACTTGGAGAAGAAGCTAATGCTGAGGAGGATTTATCTGATGACGGATCACAGGCAGGAGAGAAGAAAAGGAGGCTTAATATGGAACAAGTGAAGACACTTGAGAAAAGCTTTGAGTTGGGAAACAAGCTTGAACCTGAGAGGAAAATGCAGCTAGCAAGGGCTCTTGGCTTGCAGCCTAGACAGATTGCTATATGGTTCCAGAACAGGAGGGCTAGGTGGAAGACCAAACAGTTGGAGAAGGACTATGATCTTCTCAAAAGACAATATGAAGCTATCAAGGCAGATAATGATGCACTTCAAGCTCAGAACCAAAAACTTCAGACTGAGGTTTGCAGTTTTATTACAAGTTTTTGTTACTTCTGCAGTCCAATTTTTCTTTAAGCTTCTTGTTTTGTTAGAAGAGAACTTAGAAAAGAAGATCAATTTTTCCTCAATTCTAAGGCCCAATTCAGATAATTTTCTTAACAAATATATTACATGCAAAGATCATTAAATTATTTAAGAAGATAAAATAAATTAAACTTTTTTTAGAAACTTTTTTAGCTAACTTTTCTGATGTTGAGGTGCATAAATTAACTTTTAACTTATAGGAAAAGATCGATGTATTTTACTTCTTTATAGTTCATTTTTGTTTCTTTCTGCTATGTGGTTGCTGAGAAAATTATTCAAACTAATCCTAAATTGAAGAAGAAGCGGAGGATATGTTCAAGTTCTGCTATGTCTGATTGTTTTGATTTTTTACAATAAAGCTAGCTAATCATGATCTTTTCTTTTTAAAAAATTTTATATCGTGGCTTTCAGAACCTTTTTATGATAGCTTTCTGCAAAGATGCTTTTTCCAATCATCCACAGTAACTTCATAAAGACCAGATTCCACTCAATTACATGTTTGTCATGCAACGCATAGCTTCCTTGGTTTGGAAATAAACAATCATTTGGCTCCTTTCGACATGGACACCTTTGTTTTAGGCCGATTACACGTTTGATATTTCAACCTTTCCTGCATGTTAACATTTTTGCAATTTTGGATTAGCTAATTTCACTGCTGCCACTCACTGCCGCAGATATTGGCACTGAAAAGCAGAGAACCCACTGAATCCATCAACCTCAATAAAGAAACTGAGGGCTCCAGCAGCAATAGAAGTGAGAACAGCTCAGAAATCAAGTTGGATATCTCAAGAACCCCAGCTATTGATAGTCCTCTATCCACTCAGCAGAACAGCAGAAGCCTCTTCCCATCTTCTACTAGATCAACAGGAGTGGCTCAGCTTTTCCAAACCGCTTCAAGGCCAGACCTTCAGTGCCAAAAGATTGATCATATGGTCAAAGAAGAGAGCTTAAGCAACATGTTTTGTGGCATTGATGATCAATCTGGCCTTTGGCCTTGGTTGGAACAGTAGCATTTCAAATTATCAAGCAGCAAAGAGAGAGTTTCAGATTGCAATGTAGTTTTCCCTTTTCCGGATGAAAATGAAATCATCTCGAGGGTGTCTGTGTCAATTGATTACCATACTTAATGAGTTATTAAATTAAAACCCATGTTTTGGTAAAAAACTTGATGTATAAAATAGGGTATATCAAGAAGAATATTTCGGGTGGGGCTTGAAAGTTTTATATAAAAGAATAAAGAGTTAGTCACCTTTTCTTTTTCAGTTAATTAAAATGGCTAGTTTTCTTGAAACTTTTGAGTAATGGGTCTTGAGAAAAAATTTCCAATTAACAGCGAGACCGTGCTTGTTGGTGTCTGATTGCAGAGGGGCCACTAAAAGAGATTCTCTTCACATTTTCCCCATTTTTTAATCCAATTAGCTTTGCTTGCTTTTGAATCAAACTTTTGTACTGCTAAAGAAATTTTTTTTTTGCATGTACTACGTACGAGAGACTTTTTTATGTCTATGTGTTGGCATAGACATTAAACGTGAAGTTTCTTTTAATAAGAATTTAATTATTATGTAAGAGGCTATAGAGCATGTAAAATTTATTTATTATATATATGCTGATTTGTTTGATCCGTGATGAGTATAGCATAGCATAGAAGGGTGAAGAAAATGTAATGGAATTTGAGAAAGTGGGCATTAAAAAAGCAAGGGAATCAAACACACATTCCGAGAGGGAAAGAAGACAAGGAGATGGAAAGGGTGGGAAGAAAACAAGGAGAGTTGGAAATGGTCATTCTCGTGAATGGGACATTGTCGATTTTCTTGTTCATGACAAGGGAAGGAGCGAGAGTGGATCAGTGTAGTAGTCCTTGCTACTCCATGTGTGATCACTGTCACCCACTTCTCTCTTTTCACCTTCACTTTCAACTCATCTCTCTCTCCTTCTACACTTTTCCTTTTTCCTTCTGCACTTGATAATCAAAGTAGTCAAAATTTGGCACTGAAAATAAACCAAATTATATTATACTTGTCATGTCACCACCTATTAGTTTGCCTCCTCCCATATCTCTACGTCATAAAAACAACTGTTCATTGACATGCAAAGCAACTCGACAAATTTTAGCTCAGGTGAATATGCATGCACATAAAAAAGGTTCAATTTTAATGAAAATTTACACTTTGTCTCATCATTCATAAATACTAAGATAAATACGATCATATTTTAAGTAAAGTCTATTGTACTAAATTTTTTTAGAAAAAAGTATCACAAAATTGTCAGATCTTTTCTATTTAAACTAATCTCGTTATGTTGAAAAAGGGTATTAAAATTTTGGTTGTTTACACTCTGGTATTGAGAAACATTGACAAAGGCTCACCTCTTAAAGCTTACTGAGAGGGAGAGAGAGATAACAACATAATTTTCATGTGACATGTTCACCAGTAACTCTAGCTACCACATGTGAGTCTAGTATTAATTTGGCTTCAGAGAAGAGTGCGCTGTTCCCTGCTCCATTGCTAATTTGCCATATTTCGTGCTGCTCTTTCCTTCTCATCTCTCTTCCCCATTTAATATCTTGTTGTCTCGGCGTAAAAGACAAATGTTAATTCTGATGAAAAGAAAACACTGAGATATTGTTTTACAGATATGTACGTGTGTTCACAGTCAACTGTTGAAACAGGAGTAAGTTTCTGGTTAATTTATTTTCCATGGTAAATTAACTAAACGTTGAAATCATATATGCCAATGCACAAACTAAGTTAGTGAAAAGGGAAGACGCAACTAGTTGTGTCACTTAAATTAAGTTTCTACTCTCAGAAACTTAGAATTCACGAGAAGGAAAAAACACAATGGTTCTAGGTTCTAACTTGTAATAAGAAACTTATAATACTGCTTAATATTATGTAATACTGGTGAGTAAGATAGCACATGTCATACTTTCAAATTGATGTACAAAGTTAATAGTAAGTTTAGAACTTTGATATAGATATATTGAAACCTCCCAAATTGATGGTGTCAACATTATAAGGAATATGACAACAAACCTTATTAGAGTAACCCTAACCTTATCCACGGGTTACAACCAGAGAATGTATTACTATATTAAACAATGCATGTGATAACATCTGGATTGCTTCAAAAACTTTCAATTACATTAATATATTAATGTATTGCGCTGTTATACTCATGGGATCATGTGAACATTGATTTTAAAATGTTAAAATACTTTGCAAATGGGTGAAGATTTTGGCACTTAGATGACAGTTTCTCAGAAGCCAACTATGATTTTTCAGCAAAGTTTTGTCAGTTGACACAATTAATTAAGTAATGGTGGAATCACAGAAGATCGAGATTTAGTGGCCACGTGCTTGGTGTTCCTAATTGGACATGTATGATAGGGTGGTTAGGGTTATTGTAAGTTGTAGAATAATAGCTATTCCCTGAATGTTTGGGGGTATTAGAGTCTACAATTAGTATGAGAACATGTGACTCTTGAAAATGTCAATACGCAATAATTTTGTAATTATTGGTTTGTTTCATAATCTTTTTAACAAATTATTTACTGTTATATAAGGTGATATTGCTCGGATAATCTAATATGGATTCTGTCAACGGCTTTCTTATTAATATATCCTTTTGTTTGCTTTGACATGAAATTATACTAGGTTTTGAAGGAAACTTTTCATGGCCAAATTATCCAAGAAAGCGTAAGTTTTCATTATGAGATTGGTGCTGAGCAGGAGCATGTGGTGCCGCCATGCAATAAGCTCAATGGTATATATTCTTGTGGTATGATGATCTAGGTTCATTAATACTGTTCAAGAATGAAATTGTGATATTTGACTATGATTCATTAGATATTTCAGTTCTTGTTTTAAAAAAAAATATCACTTGCAAAATTTGTTCAATAGAATATTTTTTTTTTAATAATTTGTAATATTTTATAAGACACTTACATTTATATATATATATTACTTATATGCTTATTAAACTTTTGTTTTACTATAAGATATTTCAACTATTATAAGAATCAACGTAACAAAAGAACAATATTTACTTAAGTGTGTTATTTAACTTTAAAAAATTGATGTAATGTAAGATTAATAATAAAAAGGAAGTATAAAATATATAGTAATAAAAACCCTTTAGAACACTTCATGCTTCGCAATGTAAAAAGGGATTTGATGAACTAGTGAATAGACTGAAGAGTTATATATATGGTAACTAGTATAGAATGATGGCATATAAGGATAAACTTAAGAAACTCAAGAAGGTTTACAACAAAGAGGTTTTTAGAATTTTAAATTAAAACAAGTGTGATAACGTTAGAAGGACAAGCGAAATACACAAAATAGACCAAGATAGTAACTTTGAATATTAGGATTTATATTCTGTTGCGCTTTAGTTAATGGACCCATTTGTGTCTTATAAAAAAAAATAGAAGACGTATTCTTTCAGTCAGAAAAATAATAATCAATTTTATTGTTTATCGTCTTTCTACGTAAATTAGCATGCGTGTTATTCATTGTTATTTTTTGTTTTTCTATTTACATTCCGTGATAATGAAAACTTATTATGGTATCAGACTGGGTTGATCTTATTTTGTTCCTCTTCTTCGCTTATCTCCATTCTTGATATCTCACTCGTTTTCCTTCTATATACATCCTTTGTTATATCCTATTTGTCTTCGTGGTTTTGATTTTCTTGTATAGAACATGGACCCATCATAAAATCTTGCAAATATGTATTATTTGCACTTTGGAGAGAATTTAGGGATGGTACTTGTTACTCCAACTCTTGATGACTCCAATTATCATACGTGGAGTCGCAGGATGAAGCATGTGCTGCTTTCAAAGAATAAGATCAAGTTCGCCAATGATAAAATTCAAGAACTGCCAAGACATACTTACTTCGTGATGCATGGGAGACGTGCAACATGATGGTATCTTGAATTACACATACATTGAATGCGTAGATTGCTCATAGCACAATATATATCGATAATGTTGATGATCTTTGGAATGATTTGAGAGAAAGATTTTCTAAGGGAGATCATTTTTGCATTTCTGATATACTACAAGAAATTAATTCAACTAGACAAGGAAAAAGGAATGTCTTCTCACTAATCTTAAAGTTCCATGGGAAGAACATGAATTCTTGAGACCTATACCATCTTGGACACGCAAAATCAAATGCATGTGTGATTTTATCAGAATTATCATAAATTACAAAGATTTAGAACACGTGTTTCTTGAAGGGTCTTGGAGATGTTTATGCAAATGTCAAAACACCGATACTGCTCATGGAACTGTTACCTGATATTAATTGTTTTTCTCTTGTACAATAACAAGAATGTCAACTTATAGGAGGAGAATTGGTTAAGTCTAAGCCTATTAGGAATAATGCCAGTAACCAAGAATGGAAGTTTCAAGGTAATCGTGGTGGAAATAATCAAAATAATGGATGGAGAATGCAAGGAAAAGGACGATCAAAGAACTACAGAACAATGCAACTATTGTCATTAGATGAACCACAATATAGATGAGTGTTATTCGAAGCATGGTTTTCCACCTTGGATGAAGCAAAGATATAAGAGTAACGTGAATCAATTGGAAGCTCAACACAATTCTTCAAAAAATTCTGGAAGAGGAACAAACAAATAATGCAGAAAACAAACAGGCTACACAATTCTTAACCTCTAAACAAGTTCAACGATTGCTGAAGATTTTACACAATTCAGAAGAAAACAATGGACAGATCAACACTATAGGTGAGACCAAATCCATACAAAACCAAAAAAGGTAATTCTTTCTAGGTTCTACGGATCATGTTACATGCTTAAAAAATTGGTTTACCAAATGACAATATGTTTATGCTAATTATGCAGGAACTGTTCGTCTAACCAAAGATCTTTTCATTTATGATGTCTTCTATATACATGATTTTACTCTGAACATAGTTTCAGTTCAGAAACTCATTAATCATTCAAATCTTCAATGCTTGTTTTCTCATGCTAATTGCAGAGACAGGATATTCGTACCTCGAAGATGATTGGACTTGCTAATCTTGTTGATGGATTATACCGTATTGTTGAAGAAAATGATCAATATTGTGTTAAGAACATGTCTAGTTTCAAAACTTGTGATATAGATATTTGACATTTCAGATTGAGTCATCCATCTAACAAGATTTTTAGACCATATATGTACAAACAACATTGACATCCAATACAATGAAAAGAATATTTGTGATAAATATTATTATAGTAAACAACATAGATTAAGTTTTTCTAACAGCGAATTTGTTAGTCACGATGTGTTTGATCTTGTGTATATAAATATATGGGGTCCCTTTAGTATTGCTTTTGTGGATGGTCATAGGTATTTTCTCACCATTGTAGACGATTTTTCTAAACATACTTGGATATTACTAATGAAGAACAAAAGTGAAACCATACATCTTAACAGTTTTGTTACTTATGTGCAAACTCAATTCAATAAATATATCTAAGTTAAATGGATCTGAATTTGATTATAAGAGCTTTTAGGATGGTTTTGGCATATTATATCAAACTTCTTGCACTACACCTTAGCAAAATTATGTGGTTCAGGATATTATAAAAAAAATGTGGTTCAGGCATTTCATATATTCCAAACAAAAGGTAAAATATCAATAGAGTGTAACACTTTATTCATGACCATAGTCTCAAAAATTGATAATTTTATTGGTGTGATTTTTTAGAATATTTTTTTTTAAAATATAAATAAAAAATAAAGAAAATATTTTTAAATTGGTAATGAAAAATTAGGTTTATATAATTCTAAATAGAAAAATTATTTTTTAAAAAAGTGAACCCGACAAGAATTAACCTTACTCTTATGTGTTTCCATTCACACTAAAAATTATGGTCACATAATTTTTAATAAAAAATTTGTTTGTTGTTGCATTCATATTTAATTTTAAATTTTTTTATACTTTTAAGAATTTTTAATTTTTAATTCAGATTTAGAATAGAAGATAATGTGAATAGCTATTTATAATATTTTTTGACAAGTCATAAAATTAACAGAAGTAATATAAACTATATATTGAAATTCATGCCATCAATACAAGTATTTAAAATTTATTTAACTATTGTATATAAGTAAAACAAATGATTATGGAAGGGATGGGCTGAAAACTGATAAGCCCAAAAGTTTATAAACAACGGATGATTCATGTAAAGAAAATAAGTGGCAAATAACATAAATGTTGGGCAAATGAATGGGCCTATGTCCTCCCTTTTGAATCAGTAAAATGAATCCATGTTTTGTAAAGAATTGGGTTTACTATGAAAACGGGGTCTTAATAATAAAATTGTATCATAATTGTCTTTTTATTGGACAAAAATTTACCCATTTGCCATTAAACATACAAAAATGAACAACTCATTCTCTTTTTATCTATCTGTACAGACGTTTGAGAGCATTCAAGCAGTCGAAGGTATGAGAGAAGCTTGGGTGGGGACTCACCTTGGTATGGATACCTTCAAGAGAGTGTGGGTCTGCTGAGTTTTTGCGGGCTAATTATGCAACTCATATGCATCGTACAATGTATGATCCTCCATTCTCATTCAAAATAATAATATTAAGGACAGTTTTGACATTTAAAAAAATTGTAATTGTAGAAAGCAACTACCAAATAGTAATTCAAAGGAGGCCGAAAGCTATTTGGGCCCAAACTAAAAATACTCACTAGCATGAAAGGAACACATACTTTGCCCAATATTAAAATGAATGCCCCCACATGCATCTAAAAGTTAGGAGAAAATTATCAAACGTATCAAATCTACGTAATTTAAACAAATCCTAAGTGGTCACGATTCTTTAATTAAATTTAAAAATACAACTATTTGATATTAAAATAAATTATTATTTTGTTATTATATAATGTTCTATTAAAAAAATGTAAAATAGAAGTAATGGATGAATATAATAGGGTTTGAAAGTGCATGGACATGATAAAGAGGGAGTAGTGTATGGAGGTGTGACCGGAAATGAGATCGACATGCAGGTGAGGTGAATGGCGTGGCAGTGATTATGCAGGATGAGAGTGAAGAAGAAGATGGAGAAATTGAGAAAAAAAGAAAACCGTCGATCCACCCCTTTGTTTGTGAATTGTGTATATATGCGTGTTGATGATCCATTTGTAGATATTACAATTAGTGAAAAGTGCTCTAAGATGTTTTAAAAATAAACTATATTTAGTTTGATGAAAATTTGCTAGTAAATTTGTTATACTAGATTTTTCAAAGAATTGTTTTTAAAAATTAATTTGTTAAAAGTATTTTTAGTAAAATAAATCGATTTAAACATATTTTTAATCAATTTTTTGTTAAACCGTAATTATTGTAAATAATACTTTGAGAACATTGAAAATAAAATGAGAATTATAAATTTTTGACAGATTAGTGTTTACGGGTAGAGTAGTTTTTGAATAACAATGTGTTAAATCAAAGTTTGATTTTTTTTTAAATTAAGAATAACAGAAAACAAATTTTGGAGCATTTTCTTTGACATGTGATCCTTTTGTAACGTGATACATTTGTTTTCAGAGTTAGGAAAGTCTTTTACAATGACTTGAACCATTTTGTTTCACTATTGTTGCGGGTTAAATTGTATTTTTACAATTTCTATTGATTGTATTAGATCTTGGTCTACAATTGAATATGTTTTTTATTGTTGAGGTGTAACAGGGTGTTATATATATTGTTATTGGATCTGGTACGGTGAAAGATTATTTCTTGGTAAACTTGTGTATTGGACATTGTTGTTTAGTGGAATTCTTTGCAAGTTTGTAGGAGAAATTGAATGTAGCTCTTAGTATAAAAATATTGTGTTCAGTCTCTTTGCTCTCTATTCTTGAATTGCTTGATTTTATGTATAATCTGTATCTGAACAAAAATTAATCTAGTTGAAATAGAAATTGAATTGATTATTTTCTGTTTGGTTAGTAATATGTTAAAAAAAACTGGTCTAAATTGAAGTATTACATATTTTCGTTAAAATCATAAACAAATATTCAAACATAGTTGTTAAGTGATAATATATTGCACTCTTAGTGCTTGTGTTATTGAAAATTCAATACGTTAATTACATATTTCAATTAATTACTTTTCTAGTATTCTGACTCGTTGTAAAAATAAAATTCTTTGATATGTGAATTTAATCAGTTGAATTGTTATCTAAATTTTTAGATAGAAAATTTATGTGATTGTTTGGGAATTATAATTGATTGATTTTCTGTTTATTAATTAAGACTATAAATAGTAACTTGATTTAATTGAAAATATTCATTCGTACAAAATTTTTTTACGAAAAAATTATGATTGAAAACAAACTTCCTTATGTTCAGGCAGCCTCAATTAATAGGCCTCCAATATTTGGTGGTGTGAACTATCATTTTTGGAAGTAGAATGAAAATCTTATTGAATTAATAGACCATGATATTTGGGATGTTATTGTTGCATACACCCCAACTACCTTAGTCAAATAATAAAGAGGACAAAGATGTAGAGCCTTAATCATCAGCTTACAATAGGTTTAGGCTTGATTGGACTTATTTGGGCCTCCAACTAATCTTTTGGGCCCAAGATTATCTTTAAGGAGATCAACTCTAGAGGACACAGAGAACAAAGTAGATGACCTTTAAATCTACAAAATATGAGAACTAGAGTTATGGTAAGGAGAACACAAGAAGACTAGGCTTCAACTAACTTCAACATAGCCAAGTCTTGTCATCATGAGCCAGGTTTTAGTTTGTAAATTTGTATAAAGTAGAATCGGATTTCCTGAGTCATGTACTGGGCTAGGTAGAATAGAATAATTGGGTCTTGTATTTAGGCCAATTAGAATAAGGTTTTTGAGCTTGTATATGGGAATTGAGTATATTAGGGTTAGAGTAGTCTCACTAGGGTTTCAATTAGGCTTTTCAAGCCCAAGAGAAATCCTAGGATATTCCAAATGAGGAGAGGAGTGCATGACACCAAGGGTTTTGAATTCAAATTTTCCCACCTTTTGGCGCTCATTTGAAAGTCCCATGGCACTATAAATAAGTGTGCTTGGTTCATGCATTTTTGAACTTAAATGAGTAATGAGATGTTACCTAAGTTTATCTCTACTTGTTCTTGAGTTCTCTCTAGGTTATACTCCTCTCTAGAGTTTATCCTAGACTTCTCCAAGTTGAGTTGGCCTATCATTAAACCTTGCCTCTTTTCACTTCCAAGCATCATGCCATATCCTATCTTCCACCACAATTTCGTAAGCTTCATTTATCCTTCATCCAAAGAGGAAACTCTAATCATATTGAAGAAGAATTCATTCATCTGTCTTATTTTTTTTCAAAGATTTTAAAAGGGCTATGTGTTAGAGTTGTGAGCACTTGAGAATACTTCTGTTGTAAAACTCTAGTATTATCTTTTCTTTATTTTGGTTTGGAATTCATGGATTGATTCTATTTGTTTCCTCTTGAGTTTTCAAAGGTTGAATTTTTGTCCTCTTGAAGGAATCTCAAGAGTTTTGCATTGTATCTCTTGATCCATTAATTAAACTATATTCTCTTTATTATGTTCAAGAGTTGATTTGTTGTCTTCTTATCTTTTATGTGATTCACATGTGTATGTGCTTATAAAAACTCATAAAGGTAGTGAAAATCAGTTATCTATGGTTGAACAACTAAGACTAGATATAGATGATATATGATTACTTTGATCTAAACTAGTCTAAATTCTTATGTAACTTTTCTTCTTCCTTGTTAGTCTTTTCATATTTATTTTGTTGTCTGTAAATATATTGTGTGATCTTTATCAATCTTGATTTCACTTTTAATTGCATTTAGTCTTCAATAAGTTGTTTTCAAAAGAGTATATAAGAAGGGTAATTTTTTTCTATAAAGTTTTATAAAATCAATCAAACCCCATCTTGGTTTAGCCTATCCATAAGTCCTTTTCCATCATTAACTTGTAGACCTTTGGAACCCATAAATATGAGTCTGTTTGGTCCTTCAAGAATTAGGAGTCTTTGTGGTAACTATTACACTTTAGTAATTGTTGATGATTTATCTAGATTTACATGAACATTATTCATTATTCAAAAAAGTGATGCTTTTAATACTTTTAAAAGTCTTGCCAAACTCTTACAAAATGAAAATTGTTGAAACATTGTTTCTCTAAGAAATAATCCTAAGGAGAGTCTCAAAATAGCAAATTTAATTTTTTTGTGTGGAATTCTTAGAGTTAAGTTTCCTTTATGTCTTCATTGAGTTTGTGCATAATTTTGTCTCCATTGGGACCTTCACATTTCAGTATTTATTGTATCATCTTTACTTTTCAATTACAAAACTACAATTTGTTTGAATATTTCTTTTAGTAGTTGTAGTTGTGTTTTACTCCTTTGATATTCCATTATACTAATCAATTAAAAAAATATCTTCTAAGATAAATGGAAAAATAAAAACCAAAAGAAGGATAAGTATATAAAGACAAAATAACTTAAATCAGCCAACTAAAAACATATACTAAGGTTTTGGATATATAACTTCACACTTATATAACCTTCTAGGTAAAATTTGTGTTTAGTGATAAAATTCTTTGAGTCTACTTTAACATTCAAAAGAAAAACATGAAAATTGAATCATGACCCTTTACACTTTATATAACATGAAAAGATATTGAAGATATTAATATAATTTTGAGTTTTCTTTGCAATTTTTATTATGTTTTAAATTAAATGATTTAATGAACACGTATAAAGATAAACAAAATAAAAAAATAATCATTCATGTTATCATAATAAAAAATAAATATTTTTCATCTAGTAGAAGTTAAAACAACACTAATAAAAGTTAATTATTAATAGAATTAAATATTACTTAATGGAATTAACATAAAAGTGCAATTCAAAGAACCTTAGATCATTTAATATGTAAAAAGATATACTCTTGTATTGCAATTAGAGATTGGGAAAAAAAATGAATTTTGCTTTTGTGAAAATTTTATAATAAAATTTTGAATTATAAAAATTTAAATTTAATCTAAAAAGTAAGTTGCACTTATCAATCTTTTCATTCTTATATTTCTTAAAGGTGTAGCGTGAATATCTTTTCTCAGACTAATATCCTTATGTTGTCATAGTAAAAACTAATTTTTATAGTTCTAAAACAACTAAGTTTAGCCGTGTAGGAGAAGTATATAAGTTAGAACTACAGTAAATATTAATAAATAAGTTCAAGATTACAAAAATAAAGTTTTTATTGTGAGATCTAAAACTAGAATAGAAAATAAAGGAAAATGAAGGAATCAAAACAACAAGTATTTATAGAGGGAACTGCAACAAAGGTGAACGAAAACAAAGGGAATGAAAACCACCAAGAAGGGGAGGAAGAAGAGGTAATCTCTTCAAAGAACAAATCTCATTGACAGAGTAGTCAAAGAAGAAACACGATGAGTGTGATGCGATCTCTTCCATGAAATGCAAACCTTATCACCATGTTCAACTCCATCAGAAAATGGGAAATGCAAAATGAAATTATTTGGCAAAATTATCGTTCAACACCTTAATTCTCAATACATTTATTTGATATGAACTGAAGCTGTATACTTAAACTTGTTAGAAACATTGTCTCCACCTAACCGCTTCTGGTGTTTCGCTTCTCAAATGAAAATTCTGTGTAGATTTCATGTTTAGTACTAACCGGAAATTGTGTTGTTCGCGGAGACCCCAGAACTTGCATTTGGGTTTCATCTGTTCCTGGATGGTTGCTTGCGGAAGATTCATCTTGCACATCACATTGTTCATTTTCATAGTTGGAGGTCCTCGGAGAAGTTTGTTCACTGTGACTTCTGCCACCAGGGTGTCTATGCAGCAGGTGAATGGGAGACATGCCAAATGTGGGGGTTGATGACCTGCTGGAGAATGCTGAGGAATTTTTGGCCTCAGACTGCTTTCTGTGTTTCACACGTTTTTTGGAAGTATGGTGCCATTTCTTCAGTGCTGCTGCTACTCTTTCATTGAAAATGCTTGGTTTCAAGCTTGAACCCATCTGTAATATCAAGATAGTGAAATCAGGGGTTGATTATAGATAGTATGGTAATAGGAAAATCTAATTTATAGCATTTGACCTGTGTGACCAGAGCATAAAGAGGCAAAGTCACATAGCTGCATAGAACTTGTATAACAACCCTGCAAATTTGAATTGCCATTCATCGTCAGTGGCACATAAAACTATTAATTACCTTCACATCTATGTATGTTTGGCTTTTCGGAAATTTTTGGTTAGAGGAAATTGACTTACCCCATTGTAAGTCTAAGGATATTGCCTGCAGTTGTTTTGTGGATGCAAGATTCTATTGAGAATTCATACTGAAATAGAAACATTTGGGCAAAGTTAGAAAGCTTACTTTCTTCTGTCTGTCTAAACTCCACATAATAATTATAATCATGTTCAAATATTAAGGGTTTGTTCTCTGTAATTCTACATCTTTATTTCTACACTTCTGCTTTTGCTATAAATGTGCTATAGCTTTTCTGAACCTGCTTAAGTTATGAAGGTATCAGGTATATTAAACAAATAAACTAGTTATGGACTCTATAGTGTTACATAAGTTTCAGGTAGTGGTACTTTTACATGGTATCAAATTTCTTCATCTAACGTTCAAATTTTCAATCATTATTGTACGTGTTATAAAATCAGAACTAAGCACATGGTATAGGTATTAGCTTTACTCCAGTGCGAAACATTTTGATCTTGTAATTGCATAGAATCAGCATGGAAGTGTGTTTTCGACTTAAACTTAGTAAGCATTTTCTTTAATGTTGTTCTAATTAGCAATTTGAACCATGAAATTACGATTAAGTTGCAGAAGGAGATTGCCTAATGGTTTTATAAATGTTTTTCAAAAACCTTTTTAGAAGAGGATAGAAAATAATAAAGTCTCATATAAAGTTATTATTAACTATCCAAGTACATAAGGTTTCTTTATAAGTCTCTTTAGGCTATTTACTAAATATCTCTTGAGTTTAGCACTAAGTAAACAAATTCTCTCAAGGATAACATTTTAAGTTTGCCGCATATTTGGTACCATTTCCAAGTAACAAAAATTAAGACTAGCAAATCAAAAATTAGACAAATAAAAATTGTTTGTCTGGTACCATTTCCAAGTAACAAAAATTAAGACTAGCTTAACTCGTTATGTCTTAACAAACCAGTAAAACACTAGTTTATGAATAACTGATCAAGATGGATAAACTCACCGTACTCCAAGCAAAATGTGCTAATTGAAAGGCATTCTGCATCATAATAAAAGCAAAGCGTAATTATTTTTAGAACATTAATGCTACATATGACAAAATTTTAGGAAAATAGATAGTGAAATTACCAGAAAGAGGACAAGATGAACGATGAAGAGAAGGAGTCGTGGACGGTTGAACCAGAACAAGTCGTCTCCTGGCTCAACCACAGGTGCACCCTTCACTACTCCTCTGTCTTCAATCCTTAGTCCCATCTTTGTTATGATCATTTGTAGATCAGCACCCACTATCAAGATTGTCTGGGAAATTTCCTCAGTTATTTAAAGTTTTACACCCTTAAATCAAGAAAGGAAATCGATACTTGGAAAAGAATAAGAAAAAATAAAGAATGAGTGATCTTTGCTTACAATTAATGGGATGAATGGAAGCCAATAGTAAGAATACCACCCTGTTCACATCGAACCAAAAGGTTAAACTACAAGCAGTGGGATAAACTAGAGCATATGAATTTGTATTTTCTTCTCAAATAAGCTGCTTAAGATTGCTGTTTAAGAAGCCCAAGAGCATCCACTGCAACTAAGGAGAATGTATGTTATACTAAGTGAAATATTTCACTGTCTGATAAATCTTCTTTTTTGAATTGAAATATAAATCTTCTTCTGTGTATGTGATCCATGATCAATCTTTACAATTATTTTGCATTGTTTAGAAAATATTCAACTGAAACCACAACAATACCAATGATGTCATATTCAAATTGGATTGAAAAAATGAATCTGACTTACCATGAGTATTAGTCAGCAGGAAGAGAACCGCAAAGAACCATATAATTGGGCTGCGAATTCCAAAACAGTTGAGCTTAATTTGATGTTTAAGGAATAGGACTAGCAACACAATCAATTACTCCCTTTTCAACACACTGTTTCTAACTTAAAATTTGATGTTTAAGTTATTAGTATTGCCTATACACTCTATTCTATTACGCTCATACTCTTTCTTAGTTGAAATTGATGTGTCCAACTAGTTTAAGAATGAGACTATCAAAGGAGAAACAAATTTCACTAAAAAATGAGTATGATGAAAGCAAAGCCAGAAAAAATCTAAATACCTTATGCCTACCACAACTTTAAAATCCTCGTCAAGTGATCTTTGGATATACTTCTGGAAATCAAATCTTGTATCACTTCCTGGTGCCACATGTGCCTAAAACCACATATCTTAATGTTACATTATTGGGCATGTCCTTCCAACAAAAAAGGTGCTGAAAACTGACACATTCATAATTAAGTAAAGCTTACCATGATAAATCCATGTCGTAATGCGAAATAGTCAACTTTCTTAACAGATCCAAAGAATTGTCTAAAGAAGCTAACCTGATTCGGACATAGTACAAAAGCAAGAAGAACATTGAAATTATTTTAGGTGTCACTAACTAACAAACAAACCTCTGGAAAATCAGAATGTAGATAGAGGCTAATTTAAGAGATTTGTCATTTCTTTCTAATTAATGTTTCCTTACTATCCATAAGGAAATCGATGACTGAGTCCAAGTATTCAAGTGCCTTTGCCCAAATGCTGTGTCCTTTGCAAGCCTGAACCTCTCAGGATCTGTTAATGTTAGAAAATTTAGTGATTTTTCTTGCGAATTTTATCTCTCAATTTACAAAAGGTGACAAACTGTACTTAGCTGTAGCAGTTTAAAGGAGACAAACACCGCTAAACCGTGTTAATTGTGACAAGTTAAAGAATTAATAACCGCTAAAATTATCTAAATTGTGATGGTTTAAATGTGTTAGAACAAATTTGGAATATTTTGTAAATTGAAGGTTAAAATTTATCAAAAAAAAAAAAAAAAAAATCCATCAGAATAAAATTCGTTGAATTGTACACTTCTCACTTTAATCAACCTTATTCATCTTGATTTTCTGTTTTGTGCAAGTAAAGTAAAAGTTAATGGTAGTAATATTTGATTTGTTCATGATGATAGACCCGGTTTATCTAAATAAATTTGCACCAAGACTACAGCAAAAAAATGACGACTTTATTATGATAAAAACTCAAATTACTAATTAATGAAATCCTTCACATTAAATTGTTATAGCCATGACCAACATTGCTACTAGAGCAAGTAGAACCTTGATGAACATGTACTTGACTATCGTAAAGTAAATATCATGATAATCTAAATGTTCTCCATGATTGTAGTCATTAACTACTAAACAAGTCTTTTACTAAAATAAACAATAGTGGATACTTTAGATAATCCAATCTAAACATCAAACACAATCATCCAATTTCTTTTTGAAAATGTATTTGCACTAATTTTTTTTCCTTCTAGTAACTCAACCAAATCTCATATAGCATTCTTTAAAAGGGATTTGAACTCTTCATGTATCAGCACAATTCATATTTCATACACAAGTGATTACCTCTTTAAAGGTTCATAGCTTAGACAACTCAAGCTCATCAACTACACTCAAAGAAAAAGACACCATTTCATCATACATGTACCTCACAAAGGTTTGTTCAACTTATCATACCTTCAAATTATGGAATGTGATTAGTGTTCTAGACGGTCTCAATTTTAGACATTGATTGATGCAAATATTGCTATTGTTACTGAAAGCTCATTTTAATATGATAGGATGGTTTGAACAATTGCTCCTTGTTTTTTGTGAGAGAATCTTCAATCTTAACCTATTATGCAACCTCATCAACATTACTTGAACTTCCATTAGGTTTTATATTTAGCAAGAACACTTCATCAAATATCATGTTCCTACTTAGAATCACCATTTATTCAAATGGCGTCTAGATACATAATCCCTTCACTCTTTTTATGTAGCCCACAAACACCCACTTTTTTCTCTTGACTCTAGCTTACCTTTATATACATAGTAGTATGTTGGACTCCCAATAGCCTTCAAATCTAAGTAATCAACTAGATTGTTAGACCACACATTGAAAGGAATTTTGAAATTAACAATTGTGGATGAAAGCTGATCCACCAAAGAAATGTTGTGTTAACTGCCTAGAATTTTCTATCCAACCCATAATTGTGGTGTGGATAATTGTGGTGTGGTTGAGCATGGAGAAAAGCTCCATATGAAGAAATCCTGTAGTGCTAAAACGTGAGGCTAAGCACATGGACAAGAGGGAAGACAATAACTTAGCTCTATAAATAGATTTTAAATTATAATTTACAAGAGGACTCAAGATGGAGATATTTCTTAAAGTTGTATTATCTCAATACTATAGTGCTTTCATTCTCATATCCTACCCATCATGAGATGAGTAATTAATTCTTAGATTGGATTGGATAACATTGTAACTCTTTGGTGCATTCTTATTTATATATGCATGTATAACATGTTCTTACTTGATTGAGTTTTGTGCTCTAAGGCTTTAACTCATAATTACTATTATTGATGATCCTAGGGACTGAATGATGTTGGAAAATACGTTTTACCTTTTGAACTAAATCAACCACAGATTGTAACTATTTGGAACGGAAGTGTAATCTTTGGTTTTATTATTCTAGTGAATTGATCTTTAATGCAGAGAATGAATAACATAAGTCAAGGATGTGATTGATTGTTGCTTAATCCTTAGGTAACCATGATTAAGGAATTCACTTGATTTAACACTAGGAACAGAGAACAATTATACATTGCATATATGAATAGGGAATGTAGAGTTGTTTAAGTTTTATTCAATCTCAATGGTTGATCATATTGAAAACTACAATACTTGCATTCATCTATTCAACTATTCATTTTACAATTATCTTTTTTATTTACAGTTTAATATACAGATGAATACATTAATGTCATTCTTTAAAAGAGATACAATAACTATTTGGAAGCTTTCTAATCCTTTAAGAATATAACAATCTTTTTTTTAACTTTACTATACTTAGACTCAATCCATTATTAAGACAAACAATCAAATGCATGTGAATTCATTTTACACTATAACAATAAATTAAGTTATGTAAAAAAATATGTCTAAGACAATAAGTTTTGAAGATATACAATTATATATACTTATTCTAATTTTGTTTGAAAAATTTTGATGTCAAATTTATAATAGGAATTAGATAAATTAATGGTGACAGAAAATATGATGAACAAAAATGAGAAAATATGATGTGACAGAAAATATTAAAGGAATCATTTGAAGAAGAAATTTTCAGAAAATTTATACTTATTATTTGATGAACAAAACCCATATGCTGATTAATTGACAATTTGAATATTATGATATATATATATATATATAAAAGTTTGGATGTGACAGGTTGTATTTTTGTTTTTCTTTTTCACATTGATCAAATGGTTAAGATTTTAAAAAAAATAACTTTCCTTTTTTATTAGAAACTATAATTTTAAGTATCAACCTAATTAAAATCAACAGGATTTTTACAAAACTTAATTCAAAATTTCAAGTTAGTTTATAAGTGAAATTATAATAAGTTTATCCAAACTAATTTAAGACAAGAAAAAAAATGCAACACAACTTTTTCATAATACAAATATAATAGTGTGTCTTAGTTAATATATACTAAACTCATTACTTATCCTTTATAAGAACGAATTAGTTTGAATTGGGTGGAGTTCATCCCCATCATAAATAAAATTCAACTCAATCTAATTAAGTAAAATTCAACATTAAGTTGGATTAGATCAAGTTGGACCATGCAGTAACCCAATCCAATAGATATGCATACAGACTGTAACATTAGCTACCAAGGTTTTAGTGACTTATACTATTAGATTCTAAATTAGTCTCTTACTTAATTAGATACCAATTTAGAATCTAATGACATAGGTCACTAAAACTTTGGTATCTAATATTAGATATAAATTATTTGATTTAATAGGTCACTAAATTCAATCATTATTTCTATTTTGTAGTTATTTAGCAACCAAAATTTAATTTGGTGACTATTTTGGTCACAATTAGCAACCATTTTATTTGGTAGCTAAATATTGGTTTCTAAATAGCATTTTTCTTGTAGTGTTACATCACACCTACAATTACTATATTGGTGGCGCAAATTTGAAAAACAATATAATTTGGAAGATTGGAGGATTTTGTTGACTATATGCATAATAGTACTAGAGAGCAAGAAGAACCATAACAGGCTACTATGGAAATTGTTTTAGGAGCAGTAGCATCATGAATTGAATGAGCAAGGTGTTGGAGCAAGCAACATTTATATACAACTATAGATAAAGCTTTAAGAAACGGAGAACAAAATGAATGAGCGATACAATGCTATAGAGGAATTTCAAACTTCAGAGTGAGGAGGATATTCAAAGATTGGAGAAGTTGTGTCATTGTATCATCAAGAAAGAATACGGGACAACCAAATGTATGAGAATAAGAATAGTCTAACACAACCAATGTATGAGAATAAGAATAGTCTAACTGATTTTAATAGAAATTTGTAATGTTTTGATCAGAGTTAAGTTGAGTAAAGGAGAATTATTTTGTATAAGGGTTAGAACACCCCTAAAGTGTTTCTATTTATTATATTTGTTATTGCTGATAAAAAAAATACCTCAAAAGCCCTGGAAAGCACGCGTTAAGAGCCAATTGTAAGCTCCAGGTTTGAGAGTCAAATGGTGAATTACTTTCTTATCTCTATTGTTTTTTATTTTATTCTTTGATTTCATTTTGTGACTAAGCTCTTTGTTGCTTTATTCTCTTCTCAATGAAATAAAATGGAATGCGTCACTATAGCGCCTCCAACACCAATCTTCTTTAGCTCCATTCCGTCAAAATCCTACATAGACATGCTATATCATGACTATATTTTTTTTTAATTTTGAATATAGTGCTTTATTAAAAGAAAGTGATAAAATAGAGTAAGCAAAAACTAATGCAAAGTGAAAAAAAAGGACATTGAATGCATTGAAATTGCATCGATCGAAAAGGCAGATGTTTAAATCCTGAAAGCTATTAAGACTAGCGCGACAAGTATATGGGAGACAAGTAGGGTATGTAAATGCTAACAAAATATAAAACATCTTACTTTCTTAATGTAGCATGGGTTGTGTCTATAAAAAAAAGAAAAATTAAATAGAAAGATTAAGAAGGAAAAAAGAGAAAAAAGAACAAGAAAGGCAAGAAATATTTTGTCTAAAGCTGAACCAGACATTGATATAAAATCCTCTTCTTTAGAACCATTTTGTGAGAAGTTAAGTGAATATTTGTTTGGAGTTGAACTAGGCATCAATATAAACTTCTCTTTTTTAGAAAAACCTAGAGAGAGTTGAATAAAGAGAAATCTTTATCTGGAGCTAAACTAGACATTGATATACTCTTTCGTAGAAAATATTTGTAAGAAATTGTTGAAGAAAAATATTTATTTGGAGCTAAGCCAAACACTGACACAAAACCGCCTTGTGATGAGTTGTTTGAACTTAAACAAGAAGATCAAAATATTGGACAACCTCATAGGATAGAAAAACACAAATAAAAGTGTTCCTTAGGTCATATATCTTTATACATCATCTAGCAAGGAATACCTTGACCTTGGGAGATTGTTTCTTGTTAATTTTACTTTTATTCTTAAATTTTGTGCATATCACTACAAGAAAAATTGATTCTAGAAACTAATTTATTAGTCTCTAAAATGATAAAATTATTTACTAACTAATTAGAGACTAATTTAGAATCTAATAATATAAGTGGCTAAAATCTTGGTAGCTAATGTTAGATACCAATTATCTTGACTTAATTAGCCACTAAATTCAATCATTATTTTTATTTTGTAGTTATTTAGCAATCAAAACCCAATTTAGTAGTTATTTGGTCACAACTAGCAACCATTTTATTTGGTAGCTAAAATTTATATCTAAATAACTTTTTTTCGTGTAGTGTATGCTAACTGTTTTACTATTTTCGTGTTTTTACAAATTAGTGTTTGACCTAATAGTGTATCATGAATAATAAATAATAATAATAATAATAAGGCTACAGCTACATGGAACAAGTGATACCAAATGACAACGTGTAAATGGAGAGGAAATACAACCACATGGTAGCATTCAAGTGGAGAGGATTTTAAACCCAGGCATGGAAAGCATGAAAGACACATGGCAAGCTATAATTGGAGATCTTTTGAATTGAATTTGAATTTGAAATTTAAAATTCAGAATTGACTCTAATTTTTAGTCAATCACAAATATTATAAATAAAGGTGTCGACCTCTTCTAATTTCAACTTTTATAAGCAAAGAAATTCTATTTAAATTATAGTATACTTGTTATTGAGTTGTTCTATGTTAGCATCTCTTGGAGAGTGTCTGGCCTAAAACATTGTTGACAGTTGGTCTCATCTCTTCTAACTTCATTTTCTCATGAAACGTCACTTCTTTCTAGCAAGTCTAATTCACATTTCTAATGCTTTTGAAATCTTTCATCCATCTCCAATTCATGAAGAACAAAAATCCATACCAAAGAACCATAAAAGAGTCATCATCTTAACTATGTCTAGAGAGATAAGAAAAAATTTATTTGAAAATATGCTCATTCTATGTTAATCTATAAACAAATTTATATTTGGTATTTATATAAAATAGATTTAAGTCATTCTAATAAAACTTGGAAGAATTTTGTTTACAATGTTATTTAGTAGCATATATATATATATATATATATACATATATATATATATATATATATATATATATATATATATATATATATATATATATATATATATATATATATATAT
>Ga0209700_101396_pt1 | contig 49946 bp, 29 predicted proteins | sample SiratroredBW_FD_187528 | JGI IMG/M metagenome (GOLD analysis project Ga0209700, IMG submission 187528) | Root nodule microbial communities of legume samples collected from California, USA - Siratro red BW (SPAdes) (version 2) | ecosystem: Host-associated > Plants > Roots > Nodule | place: USA...
ATTTGCTTCTCATGGATCCATTCTATCCATCATGAAAATCTTTTCCTTTGTAGCTTAATAAGAAAGGTAGTAATGCTTTTGTTGTCAATACAAAGAATGTTATTGTCACTATCAATCAAGATTTTACTCAAACTTTTTCTATTTGATTTTCTAGGGTAAAAGTGGGCACACAAACAATGTTTGTTTAAGTAAAGATAAATTTTCTTATGGTTACAAATAACAAAAATTTAAGTAAAGATAGATTTCCTTATGATTACAAATAACAAAAATTTATAAAATAGAAATAGCCACCATTAGAAAAATAGGATTCACAAATGATATAGAAAATTCTATTATATCAGTTAGAGGAATAATGACAAATGATGTAGAAAATTCTATTATATCAGTTAGAGGAGCAACCGACATAATAATGACATGCATAATTATTTTTTTAATTTTTTTTCTGAATTATTTTTTACATTATTTCTAACTATCAATATAAAATAAATTCTTTTATATATTACTCCTTTGAAAAGATACAATATATTTTATTTATTTATTTATAAAATTATCACTTTTTTATTTACAATAATTTTTTTAACCGATATTTTATTTTATTGTAAAATCTCACTTCTTTTTTCTGGTGAATAGAAAATTTACACATCGTAAGACATGAAAATATCTTTTATTAGACGAATATAAACGAAAAAAAAAAATCTCAATATACATTAATTAAGAAAAAAATTTGTCAATATTAATTGAAAAAATCATAACGAGCTCTAATAAAAGACAATCTATTAAAAAAAATCATTAGTATTACTATTTTTAAAATATCAAAATTATTTTAATATTTAAATATATTCTTATATTTAGTAATAATTGAAATATTTCATTCAAAAAAATAAAATTTAATAAATTTAAATCATCTTATTAAAAAAAATCTTTAAAAAAATAAAACAATTTAAATTTAATGCATTTAAATATCGTATGAAATTTTATATCCAAACCCAATATTGTTATTTATCCCAAGACATTACATCTCAACTCATGCTTTGATAATTAGGGATCAAATTCATTGTATTAAAAACCCTTCCGAAATCTTTCTATGTCAACAATAACAATAGTGGTTTGCTGAAGATCAAAGCCATTAATTAATTTCCTAACTGAGAGTGAAATTGACACCACTTCATGATTAGAGAAACATTAAGAACAAAATAAAATACTTAACTAAAAGGTAGAATTCATGTGCAATAGTTAAATTACAAGAGAGTTTTGATTAAGATGGGCATCGACAGAAATTACAAATTTCAGAGAAAAAATTAAAGAAGCAAAGAGAGGAAAGAGATTTTTTGCAAAATGGTGTACAGAATTCCAACTTCTGCTGAGCTTTTGGATATGAATTCGAAGGTTCTTGTGGTGTTTTATAACAGGAACTACCTAAGATCCTTGCAGTTAAGTGAATGATGGTGAGGCCATTTATATTGGCTTTGATGGAGTAAGTTTTGAGAAAGGAAGTAAAGCGATGAAGATGTATGCTTCTAAATTATTAATGAACAAGAGTTGTTTGTACAGGGAACATTGGCCACAGCTGCTACGTTTTGCTTAATTTATTGGGCAATTTCAATCAGAGGACCAACTTATCCCACAATGTTCAATCCATTGGCTCTTATTTTTGTGGCCATATCAGAAGCTATCTTACTGGGTCAACCAATCAGTCTTGGCATGTATGAAACCATGTTTTTCCTTCAACAACAACACAATGTCATTTCTTTCCACTACCAAGTTTTTTGATATATAATCCAATGTTGTTATACATCTATCAAAGTGGTTAATGAAAAAGTGAAACTTATTATTTGCAGCTTGGTGGGCATGATTTTGATCCTAACAGGGTTATACTCATTTTTGTGGGGCAAAGGAAAAGAGACAGAAACTATGGCTGAAGCATCCATACAGGTTTCAATTTCAACACAGTCTGTTGGAGTTCATTCCACAGCCATGGTGGTACCAAATATTTCACCTAGTAATGCAATTCTTGGAGATGATGAGAAGACCAATACAAATTGAAAAATATAAAATAGGAACACCACATGTTTAGATTCTTGATGACTTTTATTTGTTTTAAGCCTATGCTCCTCTCATCTCTAGCCAGGCCTTATGGTTGATGGTATACTCAATTGGTTAAGTCCTAATATCAGGTGATTTCTGATCATTAATAAACCAAATATTCTTAAAGGCAGTATCATTTTAAATTTTACCTCAAGGTTTAAGATTCATAGAGTTTCACCAAACATTAGTAGTTCTCAATTAATAAATGCAAAATAAAAGTGTAAAATCTTATCACATTTTTTTATTTGAGTCAAATTTAAAATTAGATAAAATAGAATATGGATAGAGAGTTGGTGATTTAATAAAAATTAAGAAATTGAAATAATGTCAAAATTTTATTTTAATTTCATTTTTTAGTTATTTCTTCTAAGATATTAAAATTAATATTTTAATTATAAAATATTAAGGTAGTTAAAATGGATATTTTAATTGTAGAATCTTACGTTTTTATATGTTATATGAGATTTAAATTTAAATCTCACGTAAATCCTAACAATAAAATCGTAAAATTGTATGGACAGTGATTAATATAACATCATTCAAATTAAGATAAATATATTCAGTTGAAATAAAATATAGTCTTAAGTAAAAGTTAATATAATTAAAATTTTATCTTATTACTTGTATTGATATAGATAATATCATTCAAATAAAATAAATAGGCTGTTCAAAAATAAAATAAAATAAAATAAATACAATTAAATTTATGTTTTTACTCTGATTATGAATTGGAATTTCTGGTGCAGGGTTCATCTCTTGTATAAACGAGTCTTTTTTTTTTTTTCTTTTTACAAAATTCAAAAATCGCATTAACATATCATAATAATACAATTTATATAACAAGGAAATTTTATAATCCATATAAAAAACGATATTATAAACTCTTCACATTCCTAGCAGTAATATCAATTTTAACTTCTAGCAGTAATATAATTTTAACTACTTTGCAAATTGAGTGATTTAACTGATTTAACGAATGCAATTGATTGCTTGAAAATATCAGAATAATCAACTACCTTGTAACAGTTAAATAGGAATTATTACATAATATCTACGATAATTAAGTACCAAAGATGAATATTTTTCTCTGTGTGTGACATCATCTCTCTTTGTAAGGAGAGAGAAAAATGTAATTAAAGCTTTGTTGTGTTGTTAGTGTAAATTTTCTAAACTTATTTAATTTTTTATCTGAAATTTTTAAAATGGTATATTTTTTTATTTATTTCTGGATATTGATAAATGATGTACAGAAGACTCAATATCATTGTGAAGAATCCTGACCTTATTACACAAATTAATTTAACATTAAATAAAATGGTACAACAAAGATTTTAAATAATGAGTTAATTAAAATTCTGATACATATCTTAATATGGTTAATATTCTCAACCTACTCCTTTTTTGTTATTTTGTTTGTTGGAGTGTGTGATGTATTGTTAGTGTACAACTAAAATAAATAGACACTTACAAAGTTATTTTATATTTTATTTAATGTGAAATTAATTATAATAGGAGAGATACCTTGAAGAAAAGTTACATATTATAAATTTAGTTTCTAATATAGAAATAGATTTAGTTACTAATACATATAATTTAAAAACTAATAATAAATTTATTTAAAAATTTATATAATATTTTCAAAATTTTCTTTCTAAATTTACTGCTAAATTTTACTTTTATTTTAAATTATTTTTATATTAGTAATTAAATTCAAATATCCAACTTACACTTAATTTTGCTAAACATATTTTATTTCTAAATTTTAATTTTATTTTATTTTATTTTCAACATCAAATTTACTCTTAATTTAATTCATTGTATAAATCTCATACTAACATTATTTTTTATTTTAATTATAACAATAATTCCATCAACCATTTTAATTTAGAATTTAAACTATTTGAATTTAAACTGTTATTTATTTATTTTAGTTGCATAGTAGCAACATACCATGCCAACAAAACAGAAAAGAAATGTGTTGAGAATATTAACCACCTTAACATTAAAATCCTGTAGTATTCTCACCATTTTAATTAACTCATTAATTAAAATCTTCTTAAATTAATTCGTCCAATAGAGTCATAATTCTTCATAATGATATCTGTATCCTATTTATCCATATTCAAAAATAAATAAAAGAATAAGCCACTTTAGAAATTTCAGATAAAAATTATACTAGTTTAGAAAAAAAACATAACTAATTATTCTAAAATAAATAAATTTGACTTCACAAATTAGTTCCTTATGACACCATTTAAAACCCACATTAATTTTAGAAATTAAAAAATTTTCTATTAGACCAATTGTAAATCAGGCCAATTAAATTAAATAGCAAATATAACTAACTTAAATATAAATATTATCTTTTTTTTCAATCCTTATAAACAAGAGCAATTTTTTATTTGGTCCCGGAAACTAATTTTACATTTTCTTATGAAGTGTAAAGAAAATATCAACACATTTCTATAAATAAAATGAAAAGTAATTTATTTTTAAAAGACTAAAATCCAACATGATCCTATTTTCAATCATTAAAAATATATCCATATAACGTACATAATCAAAATAGAAAACGTAAATGCCCCCACAACTGGTTTCTTATGATCACGAATTTGAATCTATAAATAAAATATACTTTTTAAAAAAGTATTTAGTTTAACGGAAAAACTGCCCCAATAAAAAAAAAAAAAAAAAACTAGATTGACAGAGAAATATCTTTGACAGCAAGATGGTTAGTTTATTATTTTGTTATAGTTTGTGTATGAGTCATATTTTTGACTTGTTGAACTCAAATATAGTGGGTTTGAAAGAACATTGTAAGATGTGGGGAAAACGAATGAATCGCATGGTAAACGTGATACGCTATAAGATACTCGTTGTGATTGAGTTGGAATCCCTATTTATGAGAATAAATCTCAACGTTTTCCATTATCAAACATTTTCTAATTTCTTTTTCCCTTTCCCTCTCTCTCTCTCTCTCTCCTCTTTTTCAAACCTCCATAATCATCATCTTTCCAAACGAAACAACTTCCATTGCGGTTAACGTTTTCATCATCGTGGTGGGTAACACAGAAAGAAGAAGAAGAAGAAGAAGAAGAAACGCATCTTCAGGGGCAGGCAGCAGCAGCAGCATTGGTGGGTTGGGTTTGGACGTAGAATGAGAACGGATAGGTGGGCTAAGAGCATGGGAAGGATTTCAAGGTTTGGGAGTTTCGCAGTTGCTTCTTCCATGAAGGAAAACCAACAACAACAACCTTCTATAACATGCACAACGTTCAACATTCTCGCTCCCATTTACAAGCGCATCAACGATGAGGTTCTTATATTTTTCAACATTCTCAATGATACCAACAATGTTAATCAATCACCCTTTCAAAAGGGTAATCTCAATTTTCATTCTTTTTGTCGTTCAATGGAAGCAGGATCCGAGTTGCCGCGAGAGCGACTACAGAGCGTATTGGTTGGCCAGGAATCACAGGATATTGGACTGGTTGTTGAATGAGATGTCTTCAATCATCTGTCTTCAGGTTTGTGTCGTCAAAACTGAAATTCACTTCTGGGAATATTATTATTATTATTATTTATTATTATTCTGTAATTACGTGGGTTTTGCTTTCGCAGGAATTTTGGGTTGGAAATGAAGAACTTGTTAATTTGTATGAGAAGAGACTTGGCGACGCTGGTTACGTCAGTTTCAAGCTTGGAAGGACAAACAACCGTGGGGACGGTACGATAATATCTTATGCACTTTGTCCCTCAATTCCTATGAAATCTCTTTGGATTTATTGCTATCGGTTTTCTCGGAATTTCGTCTTCTTCTTTATTTCCAATTACATGTTGTTTGCGGATTTAAACATCGGTAGTTGTTACCTTTTTCTTTTTTTTTCATGGACTTTGAGTTAACAATCCAATGTTGTTCTTGAAACGTCAATTAATACTCTTCCGTCTCTTTTAAGGGAATCTGCATGCCATTATTCCTCAGAATATTATTAAAAAAGGAAAAAAACAAGAACATTGTTGACATTTTAAATGACAGATGAATATTCCAAAAGAATCAAGACAAAATGAGACTGAAGGAGTATTATATTGTTAGATTTGGGTTGAAATTTGTGTTGAAATAGTGTTTTCTATTTGTAAATATTAAAAATTTTGAGTTTCAATTGTGCGGTGGAAAAGTGGGCATGGCTGCCTAAAATATGTCAGGCTGGATTTATGTTTTCAACTCACCAGCCAATTTTTATCTAATTTAAAAATTAAAATAATAAAACTTTTTATATCATATTATTTGAAGGATATATTGTAGACCGGACTTTTCGTTTGTTTGAGTTGGCAAACGGGAATACCAGAGTATTTATCTAGAAAAGGCACAAACAACTAGAATTGTTTTTAAAGGAAAAATATGTTCTGTTTTTAATTTTCTTCTGAACGGAAGTTTCCATGTGCTTAGTTTTGTTCCTCCATAACTGCCAGTTGAAGATTTTTAGAAACTACGAAGTACAATTTGTTATATAATTTCATCCAAAATGTGCAGGTCTTCTAATAGCAGTGCAAAAGGAATACTTTAACATTCTTAATTACAAGGAGTTACACTTCAATGACTTTGGAGATCGTGTAGCTCAGTTGTTACATGTAGAACTAGCTTCTCCGTTTACACAATGGCGAAACAGTAATATTAGGCAGGAAATTTTGATTGTTAACACTCACCTGCTATTTCCCCACGATTCCACTCTATCCCTTGTACGGCTGCAACAGGTATCTAAGCATATCAATGTGACATCTAATCTTAGATCACATACCTTGGTGTCTCACTTAGAATTACATTTACATATAATATTTTATTTTCTGCAGGTTTACAAGATTCTTCAATACGTAGAATCTTATCAGAATGATTTTCAACTCAAGCCAATGCCAATCATGCTCTGCGGGTAAATTGGAAATTCATTTTCATGTACTTCTTTTGTTTGAAGGACCTGAATCGTGCTTTTATTTACTGCTTTTTATTTCAGTGACTGGAATGGAAGCAAACGTGGACATGTCTACAAGTTCCTGAGGTCTCAGGGCTTTGTATCTTCTTATGATACTGCACATCATTACACTGATGCAGATGCAGACAAGGTCATATATTTAGCACTGTCTTGTGTTTTATTTCTTTTCTATAATGTGCCAATCACTTATATTTACTTTTTAACATTGTGCAGTGGGTTAGCCACCGCAATCATAGGGGAAATATATGTGCTGTCGATTTTATTTGGCTCCTAAATCCTGACAAATATCGAAAACTACTAAAAGCAAGTTGGAGTGAAGCAGTGTTTGGTATGTTCAAGGTAAATCACAAAACAATTTTGAAGGACAAAATAATTTTACCATCTTCGATTGGAATTTTGGATGACAGGTGTTTCCTGTAAGATTTAAACATTATTTTCTTTTAGCAAAAGTAGAAGTGAGGCAAAACATTCAGTATATTAGACAAGGATTCTGAAATTGGTGTCTTAGTTAAACTTGTTAAAAGATAGTGGCAGGTACAGATGTAGATTACTACTATAATATTGTGGAACAGAAAGAGCAATGGGGTGGAGTTTGTTGTATAACACGTTATGTCAGGGGAGAAAGCATTACTTTTATTGTAATAATGCTTTCTTTATAGCTCTCCATTTCAGTGCAATTTTGACGTAATTTTCTACTTTTCAGTATCTGGTACGGAGAGCTTCATTGACTGAGAGCGATGCATTTGCCTTTCTAAAGGCTGATAATGAGGATTGTATTACCTATTCAGGTTTCTGTGAAGCACTTAGACAGGTATGTTACTAAGCACTGTAAAAAATTTCATTGAATGCTCATCAATCCTGATGGTTATGGGTTTCTTCTTCCATGCAGCTCAGTTTAACCGGGCATTGCCATGGATTAAATGACGAAGAGATAAAGGACTTGTGGCTCCAAGCAGATGTAGATGGAAACGGTGTTCTTGATTATAAAGAATTCCTGGTAAAGTAACTGATACTGAAATTAGCTCTTGACATAAGTATACCACTACAAGAAGGCTCCAAAATTTATTATTTTTATAATCGTTTCTTGCTTGTTTGGTGATACGATTGGGATGATGCAGCAGCAAATCTGGAATTCAACAGCTCCAGATCAGAGTGATGAGAACAAAAATGGGGAACAGGATGAGGGTGCAAATGATTCACAGGATCAAACAATTGGTTTCAGTGTAAAAAATGCAGTTCTGTCTCCTCCGGAGGTGGAGAAAGGTAGATGGCCTGAAGACTATTCCCTTTCTGATCATGCACGCCTCACTGTAGTCTTCTCGCCAATAAGAATGCCATGTTCTCAGTTGATTTGCTGACAATATGCTTGCTTTTGGCCACTCATGCAAATGGTTTTGTGTACATAAGGAATGGGTGAAGCGGTGCAAAGGAAACATTCAAAAGTTCTTTTCTGGGGAGATTTTTATAGAGCCCTTGTTGTGATTGCTGCACCATCATTGCCCACAAAGTGGTCTCACTCCTTGACAAGGTAAGCAAAAGCATGCTAATGATGAAGTACCACTATAGTATTATCTCTGGCATTGCTCATGACCGTTGCAGTGAGCAACACTCATCACCCAGTTTGTTTTCCCCATTTGTTCTTCTCTGGTGAAAGATTAGAGACCAAAAGGAAGCAAAAGAAGAATCATCTGCTGTATAATAGTTGTGTATAGGTCCTAGGTCCCTTTTGTAGTTTGGTAAGATGCACCAATTCACACACATTGTAACATTCTTTTTCTCTCTTGATAGAGTTGTGATATATTCAATATTCAAATTGTACAGAGTTTGGTAAATTAGTTTCACACTTTCACTTTTAAGAACTTAGGTTATCCCCTCCCCCTCCTAAGAATCTAAATTCTATGAAATTTATAGTTTGGAAAAAATTTCAGAAATTTTTTTACAATCCTTCCACCCCATATAGAAAAAAGAACTAGATTTGCGTATTAAACAAACATGTTTAGTGTTTTACATATCAGAGGCCATTACTTCATAATAAAAATGAAAACTTGAAAAATGGGTAAGTTCATAAACTGAATTGAAGAAGGATGTTAAACGGATACAGAAGCCATTGAAGAAGACAATATAATTGTTGCGTTGTCACATTATGAGAAAAGAATCCAATTCCTAACCATGGCCCATATCAACCCTATAATGATGTTATTTATTTATTACCCTAAAGTGATGTTATATAATAATCCTGCAATGGGGAAAAATGTGTTAGTAGATAACAAGAGCCATATTTATGACTAATCAATTCGATATTAACATAAAGAGGGGCTAACTTTAATTATGAGTACGTAATTTTCCCTTTATACGCTGATGACACATTTTTGTATTGACAAAAACTCAACGATAAGCATCATAATATGGCAATTCAGGGACATAAAACCTCACAAAAGACAGTACAAGAGAAAATCTACGAGAAACCAACTCATTAAAGAAAAAATAACTACTCATTATATTTTTAATAAATTACATTTCAGTTATTATTTATTTTAATTCAAAAATATATAAAATTTAATGGATAACAAAAAATGTTTAGAATGAGAAATGTTCTGGTATAGTCCCACATAATTTAGAGTAAAACCGAGTTTAAAACTTTAAAACTGTGAGTCAATGATTGACTCATCTCAATAAACTTGAAATCAGAACAAAAAGTAAAAATAAAATCATATTTTTATTTAAATATATAATTTTAATTTTTATATTTACTTTTTTAATTATAATTATGATTTAAATTATTTAACTATTTATATAGTTAATTTATATTTTAACAATTAAAATACAAGGAGGAATCGATTACAACATAAATTTATGAGAGCTATTTTCCATCATCTCCTTTATTTTCTTGTAATCTAATAATTAAGATAAGTTAGTATTTAGAATCATTAAATTATAGGATAAGATACTTCCAGGTTTAAATGTACTTGTGATGTCTGATAAAAGAGTGAATTTTGGTACACATTTTTCTCCTGTCTCTATTTTGTCTAACAGATTTGGATATTCTTTTTTTCTTTCTTTTTGCATTTTCATTATAAAATTAGATTGCTTACTCTGTACAAGGTATATGGTTGAAATATTCCAGTTTATCGTTGCATGATTTTTTTTTTTTTAAATTTTCAACACATACATTAATAGGTATAGTTGTTTTATTGGACAATGTAAATTTGGTAGCTTATGAAGGTCAACTTCTAACAATCCAGCACTAGATGGAATATGAAGCAAATTGTTGAAGATGTTAGGCAAATGGCAAGTGCTTTAATTTGGCCTTGTGTCAATCCTACAATCCATGCTTTAGTTTCCATTATTATTAAAGGTTATTAAAGTGAGATTCTCTAACCCTTTTTAAATAACCTCAGTGTTTCTTTTCTTTTTATCTTTTTCCTCGGAAATCGCAAAAGGGTAGAAAAAGTTGTATGAACTTTAATGTTGCAGTCAATCCTTAACAAAGATAAAGTTGTTGTTTCTTTTTCTTACTTTTGTGCTTCGAGCTTGGAATGGCTGCGTGGTCGGTTGTTATTTGGTTAATATTTTCCTTCCCACGTTCTCTCGGATGTAAAATGAATCAAATGAAGAAAATCAAAAAAGAAAAAAACGAGAGATATGTGAAAAAACACTTGTACGTAGAGAAATTCCTACAGGGTTTGTAGTGGATTGCCTGCAATTTTAGCTGTTTCAATCTGAAAAAAAAAAAAAAAAACTGTTGAAATTATACTTAGATAGTTGTGGACTGCAACCAAATAATATGAATAAATTATTGTTTCATGCACCTTAAACTCACTTTTGACATGTGCTTAGTGGGTTTGTTTATATCTTAGATTTCAGTCTAGAGTTCTGTACCTTCTGAAGCATTTCGAGGATCAAAGATTTTAAAAGGAATAACCTCAATATTCATTTATAAGCTCAGAAAAAAAGCTGAATTTATATTAGTTAATCATAAAGATGTTTATAAGAATGCATTATTTATATATTTAATTTTGTATTTGGTTGGATTTTATTTATAATTAAGTTAAATTTGCCTCAAATTAGTCTATTTTTATATATATTTGGTGAGGATTGATTTCAAACCTAATTCTAAACTTGTTTTTATATTTGTTTTACGATTCACATAACCTTAAATAAAGGACTCTCATAACACGATACATCTTTCTCAATTATTTTAAAATATTTTGCATTTTAATTTTTTATTTTTTTAAATGAAAACTGCCTCCTTCTCTATTATCTTAGAGAAATATCACGATTCTAATTTGCAAAAACACAAGTCCTTGTGGAGAGAAAGCACATCAATAGTGTGCGTTGCATAATTCTACTGTATTTTTTGCAATTGATTAGGTGGATATCGAAGATGAGTGATGATAATGTTAATTTATAATTGTTCTTTTAATATATGTAAGAGTGGGTTAAGTTAGATTGTGTTTAACATAAAATATATAGAAATCCAATCCAGCCTAAACCTAGGTTTTTATCTAAACTAACTTCCAAGCACCCTATAGTTAATTATAATAAATTTACTAATTTTTCATATTCCTTCTAAAATACCTTTCTCGTAAATTTTAAAAAGTTTATAAATAATACTGGTGAAACAAAACTAAAAAATATGATTGAATAAAATAAAAGTAGTTAAAGCTTGTTTATATTTTAAATTTATATTTATAAATAAGAAACGAGAACATAATTCATTTATACCATCATTATAGGAAGATAATACATATTTTTATTATTTAAATGTCATATTTTACTTAATAATTTTTTAATAAAATAAATAATTACATAATTTTTATATTCAAATGTAATTATATATTTTCGATTTAAAAATAATAATTATTTATTTTTATGAAATTATATTTTTATAAAATTATTTCATTTAATATAATAAAAGGAAATATACAGTAAAACGTGTTTCTCTTAGTTAATATATAAAAATAACATATAATTATGCTTAAGTAAAAAAAGTAACAGAGAATTATATAAATGTGAGAGGGATTTATAATATGTTATACTGTTTAATACGAATAATTAGTTTTAGTATTTGAATAATTTATTTTAATTTTTTATTTATAAAGACATATAGCATATACACTATTTGAATATGTAAATAACGTCTAAGGGAGTTGACAATTTTCACTTTGTCAATAAATGCGAAATATATTTCATGATCATGGTAAATCTGCCGCCCCTATTTAACCATTTTTTTTATAAAAGATATCTTTTCTACATAAATTTGTTTAATGGCTAAAATATAATACATGTTCAGTGTATTAATATGATTTTTTAGCCTATTTTCTATTATGTTTTTTAATATATTTTATTTTTTATTTTAAGGAATGAATTAGAAAGAAATAAAATATATTATTGTTTTCACAATTTTTATTGATATTTCCACTTTTATTTGCATATTCTTTATCATCATGCTCATCTCTTTCACAATCACTACTAAGAACCACTATTATTTTTAATATTGTTTTCATACCTTTTGTCAGCATTAATAATTATTATGTCATCTTACGTTAACAAGTATTACTATATCATCATTATTACTATTAATTTCATCACTTTATTATTATATCATTATATTCTCAATATAATAGTTACTAACATTCTCGATACTATATATTATATTATTATTATCGTCATTATTGATGTAATTTATTATTATTTTACTTTTATAATATTTTTTAATGTTTTTTCATAAAGACTTATAAATAATATAAAAATTAAAATAAAATCATTTTTTCTAAAAATTAAAATTATTTCACATACATAAAATCGAAAGAAAAATTAAAGAGAAAACTTCTTGAAATTAATTTATAACTTAATTTTAACTTATAAATAAATAAATAAATTTAACTTTTTAATATATTTTTCTCTCCTATAAATCCTTTGTCTTGAAAATAAACTTTCCTTACACGGAAAGTTAAAATCTCTGTTTACACTTGAAAGGAAACTTCTTCATAATCCTACAAGTCCTTGCAAGAACAAGTTCTGTTTAGTATATAAATATTGATGATATCGTGGCATGTATTAAAGGTAATAAATTTTTTAGACGATAAAAGTTTGAGTATCAAATATCAAAATGATCATTCGAAATTTATAACTAAAAAATCAATTTAAATCACGAAGGATGATTTAATTTTTGGACTGATTAAAGAAAAAGAGTAATTAAAATTAAGAAGTAATAAAAAATTGCTTTTACATTTTATTTTTTTAGAAAACAAATACAAAAGGTCCTCAAAGAAATTAAGGTGAATCAAATTTGAAAGCATTGACATTAGATCTCATTTTGTTTCACTTAAAATTTCTAAGATGCATTTTTAATCTAATTTGATTTACTAATTTCTCTCATACTTTATTTAAATCTTAATTCTGTAAAAAAAAGAACATGAGCCCTTAATTAGTTATTCGATGAAATTAAGAAGTAATAAGCAATCGAATTAGAAAATCCTGACATAAGAGAATCCACTAATTATTCTTAATTTTTAATAAGCAATAAGCAAATTCAACGTAATATACAAGGAGAAAGAAATCATTTTTTTTCATTAACAAGCCCAAATTAGATATCATATATAAAATTCGCTTGATCGTTTAATAAAAAAAGTATTTAAACGTTGAAAATACAAAAAGAAAATAAAAGAAGGAGAAAAGAGAGAGATCCATAAATGATTAAAGAAACATGGGTTATCATTCTAATCATCCGTCTCCTACCTATAAAGCTCCTAAAGAGAGAAAACAAAAGTCTAAGACGATGAGTGTAAAATTGGACATAAAAGATAATATTCCTAATCCTTTATTTCTTTATTCTTTTATATGCGAGCAAAATAATTAACACTAAAGATAAATATGCACTACTCTTAAAAATTCTATTCACTTATAATGGATTCTTTTCTTCATGAATTAGAGCTCTAATTTTTATTTTTTAACCTAAAATATAAAAAAAAATACAAGGAAGTACATGTAGAAATCCAATTAAAATATAAAAAATAAAATAAATATCTCATTCTTTACTAGATTATCCATAATCTTATTATTAAAAGTCGGTATAGAAAGGAAAGTCTGTCTAAAACCACCCCGTACAAAACCAGGTTCCTGTGCAGTTTGAAGAATAACTTTGTTAAACTTTAAAATAAATATTAATTAAGATAATTAGTGAAGATCTTCCTAAATAATAAAGTTAGTAATCATGAGTTTTGAGGAATAGTGATTAAGTCCAACATCATCTCTAAAAAATAGAGACGTACCTCCATAAGTAATATTATTTTTTTTTGTTATTATTAATTCATACCTATATATTAATTGACTATCAAAACGCTTTTCCAAGTACTCCTAAACTGAGTTTAAAAAGACATTTAACTTAGAACCTTTCAAGCCAGACCGAAAAAAAAATAAAAAATCCTAGTACTTTAAGTCAATCTCACATTTACATTTCCTCTACACACCAACCTGCTACTTCATCCAGGAAAATATTTCATTTCAATATTCTAAAATTAATTATTTGAAGACAAAGAGTTATAAATTAAAATTTAGTAGCTTAAAATATCTCTACAAACAATAATAATAAAAAATAGATAATTCAATAAATTAGACTTCAATTTTATTTATGTTTATTATCTTTTTAATCCATGTTTAAAAAGTGTATCTCAAAGTCAAAAAGGAATAACTTTTGTTGTCTCGTTCACAAAATTTCGTTTTCCTTATTGTGATAGATATCAAATTGAAGCAAGCAGCACTTAGCACCAATGATACATACGACAACATATGTAAAGCTTGCATGTGCCCTAAACTTCAAATGTGACTGCTCAACCCATAAAAGTAAAGGAAACACTTATCTTTAATAACTTCGGACTCGCCAACTTAATACGTTCAAAACTTAAATTTCTTCTATAAAGTTCTGTCAAAAAAATAAAAAAAGAAAAACTACAAATTTGCAACGTTACAACCAATTAATCTTTTAAGCTTGTTCTATATTAGACACGGTTCTTAAGCTTCAATTATTATGACAAGAGTTATTCCATGTGCACGTGTCTAAGTCAAAGATTACCTAGAGTTCCTGTATGAATCTTTAGATTATAAAACATTACTTAACCTTATCTATTATGTAGAAAGTACCAAGGATCGTAACAATCTGGAACTGCATAATAACTTCTCTCAACAAGTGAGATGTGGCTGATTAACGTTGCTTACTTTGCAAGTAACAACACTTCATCAGAGCTTAGCAGTTATTGTTGAAGAATAATGAAGCTGCCGAAAGGTTATTAGGGTGAAGCAACACAAAAAGTTTTGTATTAAGGTTGAAATTGATTTTTCCATCATTTAGAAGAAGAGATACCACTAGTTTAGTAGTGCAGTATGGTCATATCATATGGCTTTAGCTTTAACTTCCTTCTTTTAATGACAAGTAGGTTTTCTACTTTTCTTTTTCCTTGGATTCGCCTTTTTGGCACGTGAACTGAGATGCTATCATGTTCATGTGTTATTGCAATTTATATTACGCAAACTGCAAGATATAGTGACTTATATTTCTTTTGGTAAAATTCATAATTTATTGTTGTCCCCTCAATAAAGTTAAGAGGGTTTTCAGATCCACTTTTGAGAGAAGAATCTACAGTGGTATCATCAATCGCCACAAATATTAGAAAAAAAATGTCTCGTTACACATACAACATGGGCACAGTAGAGAAGAATGAACTATAGTTAAACTCTGAGCAGAAACTTCCTTCAAGGGAACAAAAGATGGAGATAAAATTTGGATCATTAGCTTCAAAAATGTGTGTTATGAAGAGTTGTTAAGATTTTAGTTTTCAAGAGTAGAAGGGATATCTTGGTTGTATATGCGTGGGAATAGTCATAGGCTACGTTATCTAATTGCCACACACCTAACAAAGTTGACTTGTAATAACCATTAAAATGGATTCCTTCCTCTTTCTCTAGAATTCAAGTTGATTATGGAATTATTCAAGTTACGGTATCTTTGATTTTAGTTAGATTTCCCCCTTTCATCATTCTATCCACTTTTCTTATGGTTGAAGTTGTTAATTCCTAACTATTAGTTCCAAAGTTGTGTCAACTTTAACTTGGACTTGAGTAATGAACTCTAAGTCTCAAATAGAAGAATAAACAATATCTAAGATATTGAATCTTACATATTAGAACATATTAACTACTCTCATTTTAGTGATGATATTATCTCTAAAATACTGTTCATTTATTGGAGATCTTATTTCTAATAATCCTCTCTTATTTGATAGAAGATTCAGATGAGGATAGTTTAAAAAAATGCTATAATGTTTTAAAATAAAATTAATATAATTAAATGTTATCAACTTTCTTAATTAGAATGAACTTTTCTAGATGAATTAATTATTTAATTAAGCGTTTAATATATAAAGAATTGCGTGACAAACCTATCAAAGATAATAGAAATTTTTGACTGTTTTAAAAAATTAATATTAAGTTCAGAATTATATACTAACACATGTTAAAGTATATTATTTATTTAACAATCTCTCTCCTTTGACACAAATATTTCATCTAGAGACCTTCGTTGATAATCTAATTTCTTATATATTTCATCAAGTATTATGGACTTTTCACCTCCAACTTTATGTTAACAGGCTCAATAAGTCTCCCAGCTTTTATACTTTTATCTGTATAACTCAATATATTAATTAAACTTAAAATCTTATTGAATTTCTAAACTTAACACTCATACAATATTTCAATCCCTTAGAAGTACCTTCCCAGTTACTACTAACACACATATTCATCATAATAATATTACTTTGATCATTACTTAAAAATATATAAAATATCTTTCATCTAATACAAAATTAATTTCATACATTATTATTAATTACATCCATATTTGGAGTAATTGGGATTCAATCAATCCTCAATAACTAAGATTTTAAACAAAGAAATTTAAATAAAAATAGGAGAATGTCCTCGCTCGAATTGTGAATATGTTACTTAATCAATAATTAGTATGAGTATGACTTGAGTGATAAAACTCTTACTTAAGTTACGATCCCTCAAGTGATCGAGTGAGTGCTTAAGTACCTAAGCTTCCAATAAAGAGAAAATTAACATTAACTCTCTTATCACTCAAGTATCACACCATCACTTAAGTGATGTGACCTGTTACACAAGTTACTAAATTCTATAATATGTTTTCCACACTTTGTCTCATTATCACTTGAGCAACCACACATTGCTTAACCAATGAGACATGTTGAGGAGAGATAATTGATACAACATATGTCTTATTTAAACCTCAAGTTATAACTTCATTAAGAAGTGTTTTGATTAAGCGACCTAAAAGACACTTAAGTGAACTAAATGACCGATGAGTACTTTGTAATTACAATTAACACCACTGGTTAAGCATCATTTGAGTGATAAGCTTAACACTCAAGCGGTATATGTAATCATTCAATTCCATTAGTGTCGATGCCCCTAGTGAAGGTTCAACCAAAACATCGTTATAGAGAAAATATCTCAAGACATGTTCCGTGAAGGCCTCCTTCAACCTTACATCAATTTGTTTTTTACTCTTCTTATCTTAGTTAAGAATAATAATAGTACTCGATGTTTTGGTTAAACTAACTATCGTGTTGTTAACGTGGTTATAGTGAATAACTCCTTCCCAATTCTCATATTAGATGAATTCTTAAATAAGCTTTATGGATCCAATTATTTTTCCAAATTAGACCTTCACTCTGGTTACCATCATATTCTTATCAATCATGTTGAATGCCACAATATTGGCCGCTCTAGTCACTTTTCAAGCTTTAATGGATTAAACATTTCAACCTCATTTGTGTAAATTTTTTTTGGTATTTTTTTATGATATACCTATTAATAGTGTTAATTGGTCCTATATCTTGATTATCTTTCTTCAGTTTTGGTTAAGTTATAGAAAACCGCCTTCGTGTCAAACTTTTCAAATGCTCCTTTGGTCAAACTCAAATTGATTATGTGGGGCATGTTGTCTTTGTTGGTAGCGCTGACATGGATGAAGCTAAGATTTTTGTTTTTTGTATTGGCTAATACTTATTACTATCACTCAATTACGTGGGTTTGTGGGTGTTATGGGCTACTATTTATAATTTGTTTGTTAGTATGAATCAATTGTTGCTCCTAACAAAACTTCTTAAAAAAGATGCATTTCATTGGACTTCTTTAACTTTAGAGGCTTTCACGGCCTTGAAAGTAGTCATTACTCAGACTCTAATCTTTGCTCTTCCAAATTTTACAAAACCCTTTATTGTGAAAACACTCTACAAAAAAATTATATATTACATGCGGTTGAAAATCCGTGCAAAGAATTTGTATTACATACGAAATTTTACATAATGATTTACACTCGTATTTAAACCCAATATTATATAGATTCACATCCTATGTAAAATCAATATTATTAATATCATTATTTATTATTATTAATATTGTTGATATTATTATGATCAATATTGATTTTATTATCATTGTAATTATTAATTATAGAAATTATAAATAATAATAATAATAATAATAATAATAATAATAATAATAATAATAATAATAGTAGTAGTAGTAGTAATAGTAGTAAGAATCATAATAAAAATACTAATAATAATATTATATGTACATATGGGACTTTCGAGCTCCAACCTCGCTTATAAAAAAAACCTACACAGGTAAGTGTATTCTTTTAGAAATTCTATCTCCACTTTCTCTATGCTTCATTAAAAATGGTTGTTCCCTAAACCCTTAAACATACCTAGTGTATTTTCTTCTTTCACCCTCTTTTTCCCCACAAGAACAAGAAGTTACTTGTAAGGAGATAATTTTCTTAACCACAACCTTCACGACTTCATAAAAAGACAAATAAAAGGAGATATCATCGTCACAAATTAAACATAATCTCTCTGCTAATGACAAAAGTTTGTGTTTCCAAGGTGATAGTTTATTAGCCACCTTTTGTATGATAGATCTCCACATTACCTCGTTTCTTAGGTTAACCCCAATAAGCATTCTAATATAAGTACATGAAAACTTTGGATATTTGTAGTTTAACATATTCAAGAACTCTTAAAGTTTTAGTTTTCAGGACAAAACCAAAAAAAAAAAAAAAAAAAACTTCGAAAAGTTTACTTTGAGGCTAACCACCAATTCAAAGCTCTTCATAATATAATTAATAACTCTATATTCTCCCATTTACATCTCCCATAATTAATTTGCCATGCGCATACTATAGAATGTTCACTACCTTATACATGACTTTAGACAGGACTTTCTATAATCTGTTAGTCAATAATTTGATCAAAATTTTATACCCACACCTTACAAGAGAAACAGGTGAAATAGGTCCCCCACACCTGAGGATTTTCTACTTTAGTAACCATGGTGATAAAGAATAATTACCCCTTTTTGTGAATAAACCATTTTTTATGAAAATCTTCCAAGAATTTTAGGAAATCATATTTCAAAATTTGCTAAAATTCCCTTAAAAAAGCAAAGTTAAGTTTATTTTTTTTTATCAAGACTTTTATGACTTTCATAGCTCTACAGTGCCTCCATCACCTCTTCTTCATCAATTTGTCGATAACATTTGATTATTATTTTTTACTACTTCTTCTAAAGGTCATCTCATCTAACATGAGTCTATTATACGCTTTCTCACTAAATCCGAATTCAAAATACTCTCATGTTTTCTTTTATCTCACTTGAATTTAAAATCCAATTTTCATCAACCATAATCCTTATCAACTTTTATGTCATGACTTAATTTCAACCATAATCCTTATCATTTTTTTATGTCATGACTTAATTATTGTTTGATGTCATAATTTAATAGAGCCAAACAAATTTAATTATGGAAGTTAAGCGAATATATGTATTTTAATATATTTGGAATTAAAAATATATTATTAGGAGGAGCCTTAAAATTAAATTACTTAAAATAAAAAAGTAATAAACCATTCAGAGTAATTTATGATAAAAATTCATTTCATATTTAAGTTTTGTTGACTTGATCACAAACTTCTCTTAGAGTTTGGTAAATAGGTTAGAATGTGATGAAACATATTCATTTTGTTGTATATTTGGGGTATTTTTGAGAAAGAAATTAGAACAAATCATTATATTAAAGTACTATTTTTTATTCCATTAAAATTTATAATGTGAGGACAACGAGAGAAGATGAATTCTTGCATTTTATCGTGTTCACTTGTCAAATCATACCCTCTATCACCATTCAATAGTTTATTTTACTCTGTTTACATTCAAATTTATTATTGTTGTTATAATTTCCTTAGCATTGCTAAACATTTATCTAAAAAAACAAATCGTTTCCTTAACCTTCCTTTACTTATATTATATCCACGTTTTTCTTCAGAAAAAAAAAAAGTAAACCATACTCTAAAAAAGTTAAAAAGGTTATTCATAAATAAAAAATAAAAATTGCACTATAAATTGCGAACAACATTTTTTAGCAAGTAAGTTTGTATAAACAGTCATCGTCAAATTGACAGATTCTATTATACACTACAAGGAATGATGCGAATGTCGACAAAAGTTACCTTAAATCCAAATTCATTTCAGGTGTCAATTTCATGAGCAAGAAACATATATGGAATCCATTTCCACTAGGTATATAAAGATGGGTAGCCTAAAATATTAAGAATATGTTCCATTTTACACCATGTAAACAATATAAGTAATTGTAAGAAATCAATGTTCACATATGTACTTTATGGACTGTCTTTTATCTAAAGTTTGTTACAATTTTACATTTTTTAAATATTTTTTTTTTGGCAATTACATATCTTGTTAAGCTATCTTAAATTATACCCCTTTACTTCCACAAGTTGTGTTCGTAAATGAGCTTTAATATAGTAATGGAGACACTTTGACATGAATTAAATAATTTTTATTGGTTAATATAGAGTTTTGTGGGGGTAATACTCTTTTATTAAATGTTGGCAAAATTATGAAAATAAAAAAAATATTCTTACATACTATGAATATTATATAAAGTATTTTAGAGAAATATATTCCAAAAAACATGATATTGTAGTCTAAAATATATTTTTAAAGTAATTACAAAGATATTCCAATAATATTTTCCTTAAGTTGTTTAAAAAACCTAAGGTGCTCCTATTATATTAGTTACAAAGAAGAATGATAATTGATATGTTGGTACTGACTAAACGTTACACATTGTTATAGTGGAAGACTCCTTCACAATTTCCATAGTAAATGAATTATTAGATAAGTTTTACATATTTAATTATTATTTTTAAGTTGGACCTCCATTCTGAATATTATCATATTATTGTCAATCATTTCACACTCACTAAATATTTTACGAGTGGTTGGTTATCCCGTTTGGCCTTAGTAATGTCCCAATCACTTTTTAAGCTCTAATGAATTAAATATTTCAATCTCGTGTGAATTTGTTTTCATCTTTTTTGACGATATAATTATTTATAATATTGATTAGTCCCTACATCTTGATCATCTTTCTTTAGTTTTGGCTAAGTTGAAGAATCATCTCCTTCATGTCAAACTTTCCAAATGTTGCTTTGGTGAGACTTAAATTGATTACTTAGGATATTATGTCTTTGTTGCTAGTGTTGACATGGACAAAACTAAGGTTTATGTCGTTTTGTATTGGTCAATACCTACTATTATCACTCAATTATGTGGGTTTGGGGTCCAACAAGAACTATTTGTTCTTTAATATGCATCTATTGTTGCTCTCTTAATACAACATTTGCATAAAGATGCATGTCATTGGACTTCTTTTTGAAGCATCTTTCAATGCCTTTAAAGTAGCCATTACTCAACTTTCAATCCTTATTCTTCTAAATTTTATAAAACTTTTTATTGTGAAAATAGACGCTTCGAGTGAACAATTCTCAACTAATTTAACTGATGAATTTTTTCTCAAAAAAATTATTTACTTGATACAAATCACACTAATTAAAAAACATAAAAAATATGTAATATAAAGATAAATAATGAACTCATTTATTAAACAAATAAATAATTTATTATATTTTCACAACAATATAAAGAACGATAAAACAATTATTTATTAATTAAACATACCTAAGTTTGTGCTAATAACTATTTGTTAACTAGATGAGGTAATATTAAATTACGAGAACACATCTAAACTATGAGATAGTTAGATTAGAAGATCATAAATCCTAAAAATAATTTAATAAACTAAGATATATTTTTTAATGATAATATCATTTTTTAAAATATAAATCAAACATGAGAATCAGTGGCAGGTTTTTTTAGAAAGAAAAAGAATTTGATATACACAAGTTTTTTATTGGTGAAAATATTTATACAAGTTTTTTTATAAATAAAAAAAGATAACATGTTATTTTTATCAAAATATTTAATTCTTTTCACTTAATAAGAGTAATATGACACTTCTTTTAAAATAAAACTAACCCACCATGAGATGTTAAGTGAGAAACTTGAGTGAATCTAAACTTAGAAAGATTGCTGCTTGATATATTCTAAAAAGTGAACCAAATATCATAAACATAGTTTTCCAACTTCAAATTCTCAGAATTTTTTTAAAAAATTCTCTACGCCCTCAAAAAAATAGTTTGCTAAAGAATACTTTTTGGTCCATAGAAAATCTGAAATTAGAAAAATAAGTTTCTGTTCGGTTTATTATTTTAAAATATAAAATTGTAAGATATAATGTTTCCTGAATGATTTCTTATTAAATATCCAAAGATATTCCATATAAGGAGTGAAAATCTAACTATTTTTTGGATAAAATAAAATTTTGATATGTATTATTCTTTTTGAATAAGACAATATAGTAATATATTAAAATCCATATATCATTTTTCATTTCTATAAAATTTATATTAATAATTTTTATCGAACCAAACATAATTTATCTTTTCTAGAATTATAGGTATAGTTATTTACTTCATATTTAAGGCTATAAATTTTTCCCTTAACCATGTAATTATAATGCAAAATAAATATAACAAACTTTTTTTAGAAACAAAATAATGATTTTACGCGTATGTTTAGTTGAATTATTTGCTAGAAAGAAAATAGAATATAAATGAGAAAAGTTAGTAGAAAAATGAAAATGTTCACGTGTCTGATATCAAAGAAATATTTTTTATTATATTTTTACTTATTTTATTCAATATTTTTTCTATTTTTAAAGTAAATAATTATATTTTTATTGTAAGTTTCTCATACTTTTATTTTTCTTCATACTTATTCTTACTAAAAATGCGTTACCTTTTCATAAAAAATAAATTTATTGAGAAGTTATGTTAGATCTTTCGAGATATAGTTACCTAACTTTCAATAAAGATATTAATATCAGGAAGAACTATAAAAAAATATAAAATATATGAGTATTAGGTGAGTATTTTCATTTATATATTAATGTTTATTTATATATTTTTTTGAATTCCTTAAATAAAGACTAAAATATTAAAAAGTAATTAAGATGACTATAAAATATAGTTGGTTAGTGATTATCTATGAGTTAATACATCAAATATAATAATTTAGTGATAATTAACTGTTATTATCATATATATAATTTATTCAAAAAATGAATAAATTATTATTTATACTTAGTTATAAATATATTTGTAAGTATTTTAGAGTGATGTTCTTTTATATTTTAAAATTTTAGAAAGCAATATAGTAATGTTTAAAAATTGTCCGAAAGAAGGACAGCATCATATTTGATTTGTCGTTGTTATTTGTTTATGGTTTTCTTACCCAGCACGTAAAATGGTGGACGTTGGGTGCCACGTGTCAAAAACCCATTCGCTGGACAACATGTCCTTTTTCCCTCTAGTCTAGTCCTACCATCAATAATAGCAAAATTCACATTCCGATTTACCCCAACGCTTGTCCCTGCCCAAAGCCTTCAGCGCGTTGGATTGAAGAAGGGGCATTACCGTAGTTTCGTGGAAAGGAGAGGGTAAAACATGGCACACGGTATATACGAGGAATTTAAACGCGGTTTCTCTCTTACGTGAAATCCATAAAAATTAGTGAGTCACCACTACACTACACTGCAGTGTCTGGGAAAGTTTCTCTGCTCATGCGTGTTCCTCTCAGAAAACTAAAAGCGAGAAAAAGCTATGGGCCACACCACCTAAACATAACACAAACCCCTCTGAATTATTCCCTTGATTCTCAAATTCCGCTTCTATTTATTTCTTTATAATTCATCGCACCTCCTTTCCAGATTTTTTTTCCCTTTCTTTTTTAGTTTCCTCTTCCTTGTGCGGCCATGAGTTCCGTCGAGTGTTATCCGTCGCGCGGGGACGATGCCGCCGTCGTGTCGCTCGATTCTCTACCGTTAGGGTTCCGATTCCGACCTACCGACGAGGAACTCATCGATTACTACCTGCGACAGAAGATTAACGGCAATGGTGCCGAGGTTTGGGTTATCCGAGAAATTGATGTCTGCAAATGGGAGCCCTGGGACATGCCTGGTATTTTTCTCTTCAACCTTTTCCAATCATTATTACCTCTTATCATGTTAGTAGTTTTTTCCCTTATCCTCAGTAAAAATTTTAGAAGGTATTAGAGAGCTTCTTAGTGATTATCCTAATTGTATGTCTAGTTTTATAAATTTCAGGCTGATGGGGTGTGTTGGAGATTCTAAAGTTTTGTTCTTGTTTTAATTTGTTTATTGGATTTTGTATTATAGATTTGTCGGTGATACGGAACAAGGATCCGGAATGGTTCTTCTTCTGCCCACAGGACAGAAAGTATCCAAATGGGCATCGGTTGAACAGAGCAACGAATCATGGGTATTGGAAGGCAACTGGGAAGGATCGTAAAATTAAGTCTGGGATGATTTTGATTGGAATGAAGAAGACTTTGGTGTTCTATACTGGCCGTGCACCCAAAGGGAAGAGGACTAATTGGGTTATGCACGAGTATCGCCCCACCTTGAAGGAGCTTGATGGCACCAATCCTGGACAGGTACATAGCGTATTGCGATTTACAATTAGTTTTGGAAGTGTATGAAGTGATGATGATTCTCAATTTGTTTTTTCTTCCAGAATGCATATGTCCTTTGTCGCTTGTTTAAGAAACAAGATGAGAGCCTTGAAGTTTCGCACTGTGATGAGGCAGAACCGACTGCTTCAACTCCGATTGCTGCCAATTACTCTACGGAGGAAACACAGTCTGGTCTGGCTGTTGTTGCAGTGTCCCCATCACTTGTTACAGAGGATGATAAGCACCAGGCAATTATCCCTACACACTCTGAGGAAGCAATATCTAACGTTATAACTCCGGTTGATTGCCACAGTGATGGATATGATGCTTCTGATGCACAAAATAAATATATGGCATCAGCTGCAGAGGTTAGATGGACGAACTGAGTTATTATATATGATTATTAGTTATCTATCGCTGGTTTAGAATTGGGAATTTGTCATTTTTATTTGGACATAGAGTTTCAATTTCAAATAGAAAATAATACGTATCTTAAAATCATAATGGAGGATTTAGGCTGTTTAGAAGATCATTAAACGTTATTTCAATCTTTATTGGCAAGAGCGAGCTTAATGTCTATTTGCTAAAATACAGAAGCTGGTTATGTGAAGAGTGGTTTTATGCTTGTTTGGAGGAACTCCTCTATAAGCACTTTTAGGAGATAAAAACAAGAAGGAAAAATGAAATTAGTTTCCCCATAAACTAAAATTAACTTATGCATAAGCTAATGAGAAATAGCTCCTATAAACTGGATCGTGCATTAACTAATTTTAGTTTATGGAGAAATTAATTTCATTTTTTATTCTTATTTTCCTCTTCTAGGTGTTTATGGTGAAAATAGACCTAATTTACCTTATATGGTAATTATGATTTGTGAGAGTTGGATCTACTTAAAAGATCACTAGTAAAATTTTTTATTATACATTTGTTTGTTTTATTGCTTTCAGTCACCTGTATTTGATTTTTCATACGGTGGAATTATTGATTTAGTTCCTATGGTTGACTTACAGGAGTTTCAGCCGTGGAACATTGATATGTGTTACGACCCAAAAAACGAGCTATTGGATGACAAATTATTCTCCCCTGTACTTGCACATATTCAACCAGAATTTGATTTTGAACCAAACAGTGTATCAGATAGTCGGTATGGGCTTCAATATGGCACTAATGAGACAAACATTTCAGACTTTCTGAATTCTGTTGTTAACTGGGACGACCTAGCCTACGAGGAGGCCAACTGTCAACAGTGCAGCTTCCCCTCGTTTAATGTTCAGAACAGCGTATTAGGCAGCCACATAGATTCTGAACTTGCCAATATGACAGTGAGTAACAGCTCCTACGTTATTTTTTCTTTTATTCATTCTAGGTAGGTTTTGCCTTCATAATTCCCAACTCCTGGTTTTAGCTCTAACAATCTAAAACGGATCTTATTGTATGCTGCAGTATATGCAAGCTGGTTACGCTGAGGAGGCAAACAACAGAAAGATTCCTTCGGTGATAGATCCAGAATTTTGCAGCACCACTGGCATCCCCATTGACCGTGGTGGTGATGAGCAGAAGAGCAATGTTGAGTTCTTTCAAAACAATTCCCAGAGAGCTTTTACTGATTATCAGCAATGTGGTGTCTTCAATGCAGTTCCTAGTGGGGATACTGGAATCATTAGGAGGACACGAGTGGTTCAAAATGAAAAACTAAGTGCAAACGTAACACAAGGTACAGCGCAGAGGAGAATTCGTTTGGCGAAGAAGGCGCAAAATGAACTCCCAAACAAGATGATGGTGAACAATGAGCTTGATTCGAAACCAATCATTGCTGTGGTAGGAACTTTCTTTGTTTAGCCTTTCTGGCCAAGTAAGAGTGTATTTGCTTGTGTAGTGACATCTGTTTTTCTTTGACAGGAGGAGAAAGCTTCAGAAAACCATGCTTGGGATGAAAGTGCTACTCTTACTAATAATGATGGGAATGAACTGCAGAAGACACCTGAGCCAAATGGCAATAGAAAGATTTGTCGACAAGTTGGCAAAGCAAGTTCTACATTGGGGTTAAAAGACTTTTTATTGCTGAGAAGGGTGCCATACATTTCAAAGGCTACCTCCAATCGTGCCAAGTGCTCTTCTATTTTTGTAGTTTCTGCCTTTCTAATGGTCTCATTAGTGGTCTTTACTGACATCTGCGGATATCTTAAATTCTAAACTGCTAGGAGATCATCCCTTGGTTTTTGGTTTTGCCTCTATGTCTTTTTTGTGCCAGTTAAGTAGAGGCTTGTAGGTGCAACTTAGATTTGTTGATAGTTGAATATATGTATGAGTGCACATGTAGTTGTTGTATTATATGTATACTCACCAGGTTGGCTAGTCTGTAGACTCTTGATGTACATTGGAAGTGCAGTGCCTTCCTTTTGAGTTTGCTGCATCTCCATTTCATATTAGCAAGGGTCACAAAAATAACTTCAATGCTGAACAATTGAATTGCATGTAAGTGTTAAATTATCTAACTTTCAACGACAATTCTGGTGTTACAAGAATATGCAAGTGAGAATACTTACCATAATGGCTGAATAATATCATACCATACTATTGTATATAAATTGCTAAAGGGACAAACAACTTTGCGATATGGACATTTTATAACTCACTCCAATAATGTTGCTACGTTGGTAACTCGACCGGATGAATTACATGGAGTGTATTGCTATCTTCTTTTTTTTTTTTTTTTCTCCTCAGAGTATTCTATAATTGACAGATTAATTTTTGTGTCTGGTTTTGAGTGATTTAGGAAGGAGAGATTAAGTGAAAAGGATTTAAGAAGCGTTTTTGATTATTTTAAAGAGAATTAGAAAGGATTAACTGTTGTTATTGGATTATACGATAGTCACTTCTGTTTATCTTTTTTTTTCTTATAGTTTACCATGAAATTTATATATACTTGTCATCGCAGCCATAATAATGTTCAATAAATTAGAGTATGTATTGAGAGTAATTTATTTAATTTAAAGCTATTGGTTTTAATATTTTTTAGATGTTTTGTTTAAATATAAAATGATATTATAACTTGTGTAATGATGATAATGTATATTTCGTTGGATTGAAATTGTTTTTTAATTTACATAACCAAATGAAAATAAAATTTATTTTTAACTAGTATCATTTTTATTTTTTACCCTCTGTTTTTCATTTCCTATACAAATTTTAATGTGTAAAGATACGATTCTGAGTTATTATTTGTTAATGGTGGGTTGCAAATATAATATTGTACTCTCATCAAGGGTGTTGTCGAGTTTGCCTCGTGGCCTCAAATACTGATCCAAGACTATGTCTAATTATAACCCTAATTTTAATAGCAAATTGGATCGATGAGTTAGATCAGTCTAAACGAGAATCCAATTATATATAATCAAAACAAATTTAAAACTGATAATTTTTTTAGACAAAATTAGTTTTTAGAAAAACTAGTTTGAACTTTTATTTTTCATTTTTTTAAAATTCAATCTAAATAATTTAAAAATAGATAAAAACACATTTAATAAGGATTACAAAGTGGAATAAATGATTTTATTAGTTATTTTTTTATAAAATATAATATAGCATCAATTTTCCATTTTCATTTTTATTCAACATCTAAGTTTGTTATAGTTAATGAACATTGTTGTCTCTTATTAAAATTTAAACTTAAATACTTTTTATTTAAATTTGTATGTTTACTTTAAATGTTAAGAATTTACTAATTAATGTTTTAATTTAGTTTTTGGGATTTTATAAAATATGTCATTGTATTTATTTAATGTTATTTTATGTCTTATTTAATTAATGTTAATATCTTAATACATATTCAACTAATTTTTTAACTCTTTCAATAATTTATTCGTTTTTTAAAACATTAGGTCACATGTAATCGTTAAAGGTAATTCTATTATATCTTTTTATCATTACTCTTCTCAAAAGTTATGTTTCAAGAAGTATATTTGAAAATTTATCTTCTCACAATTACTCTTTTTAAAAGTTTTTTTTAAGAAGTACATTTGAAAATTTGTAAACTTCTTAAAATTTAATTTCCTAAATTTATTTTACAACTCCAGAAACTAAAGTGATCAATAAATTAATTACATTATAAAATAGTGAATGCTTAAATAGATTCCAAATTTTAATATCTAAAATATGATAAATTTGTAACAACTGTCGAACTTTTTAAATTAATTCTTGTTGTTTTTCATGTTTTATCAATTTACATAACTTGATAAATAAATAAGAGAATCAAATACTAATAATTAAAAAAGTGATATACAGTATAAAACAGAAAATAAAATCAAATGTAAGTGAAATACTAATAAAAATAAGTCAGTTTTATTTTCGTTTGACAAGTACAACTAGTCTCAGTGTTAACTTGCAAAGTATTAATGTTTCTTTTGTGGTGTTTATAGAATTAGTTTTATTTACTATTATCCTCATGCAAGACAAGACATGGGATGAAACTCCATAGAACTTACAATTATTTCTAAAAAGGGAATATGAGATAATTAAGAATAAACAAAAAAAAGTGTGATTGTCATAAAATATGCAAAAAAAAAAGTTTGAGTGATTAAATTAACAATAATCCTAAATGTTATACCCTTTATAACTTTATATAAAATATTTTTTTTATCAAATCATTTTATATCATGATTAATCATGTTAAATTTTATTAAAATAATAATAATAATAATAAGTGAACTAATAATTCATATTTTAGTATATTTTAAAAGATATGTTATGTTGATTTTAATTTATATAATTGAAAATTTAAATATTTTCAATTGATAAAAATTTTGTATATTATGTAAAAGGAGTTTTGAATTTAATGACGACTTTTAAATAAACATATTTAAATGTAAAGTTACAAATTACGTAACGATATAATATTTGGTAAAAGTTACACTTATACCTCGTTTAATATCTTTTTATTAGATCATATTTTTTCAAAAATTTATTTGATTAAAAGTTCTATCACATAGACTATATGTACTTACAAAAATTTATATTAATCTAAACTTATTTTTGAATCTTTTATATAAATTAAAATAGACTACATAAGTGTTCAAAAAATCTTATTGATGTCTCATAAGCAACTCTCTTTTAATACTCATATAGACGATTTCATTAAATATATACAGTAAATCATACATCATCTATGATATGAAAACTATTAAAAACTTTATTTTGTTAATTCTTTTCATACTTTATATAGTTTAACTTCAAATTTTATCCTCGAATTGATACACTAAGTATCACTTTACACACTTTCAAAAGGGACAAAAATCAATTTGAAACATAATTGACAAATTATCTTTTCTTACCCATATGAACCTTATTCATGGGTCTCTAATCACATAGGTTTAATTAGCATCATCTTTTTTGTGTTTTAATTGGCTTAAGTCTCATTTCTTGTGTGTGTTTTTAAATTGTTTTCCTTTAGAGAGTTTTTTAGAGGATTTGTTAGATTTGCTTATAACTTAACATAATCAATGAAAATTGTGTTAGGTATCTAAGTGTGAGTCTAGTCCAACATTAAGTAGAAATGATTAAGTTGAGCAACATATAAGAAAGAAGACCCACAAACTCAATGCCTTAAAGTTTTGGGTTAAAGGTGATATCATTCCTTATGTAGGTCATGCTCTTGTCTCATTGTTGTTTGATCTCTCTGGTGTTTCTCTCTCGATTTTCTCAACAAGTGGTATTAGACCCGATGGTTTGCAGCGGTGACCGACTCAGACGAGTACACTTTCGGATGGAGGTTAACAATACAAGAGGTCGTTTGTGAGTGAGGTACTCGTGCTTTAAAAATGCTTCCGCTCGAGGGGGAGTGTACCAATGTGGAAGAGAGTCCCTCATTGAGTATAAATGAGATATCTAAGTGTGAGTCTAGTCACACATTGAATATAAATGAGAAAGTTGAACAACATATAAAAAGAAGACTCACAACCTAATGCTTTAAGGTTTTGGGTTGAAGGTGACATCATTCCCTTTTGTGGGTTTAACTCCTGTCTCATTCTTTCTTTATCTTCCTGGTGTTTTCCCATCAGATTTTCTCAGCAAGTGATATCATAGTCAATGTTCATCTTTGTAACCGACTCAGACGAGTGCATTGATCCCTACATCTAAAGTCTTCCTGACTGAATTTTGAGGTAAGTGTGTCCCATCCCATAATGTTGGCAATACTTTAAGAGGGTGGTTTGTGAGGTACTCGTGTTTAAAAAATGTTTATGCTCAAAGTAGAGTTTACCAATGTGGAAGGGACTCTCACTTGAGGGGGAAATTGTTAGGTATCCAAGCGTGAGTGTAGTCCCACATTGAGTAGAAATAAGTAAATTGAACAACGTACAAGAAAGAAGACCTACAAACCTAATGTCTTAAGATTTTTGGGTTGAAGGCGATCTTATTCCTTGTATAGGTTATACTCTTGTCTCATTGTTGTTTGATCTTCCTGGTATTTTTCTAGACAATTTTTCCAACAAACGGTTTTGTTTTTATCTATAGTTATTGTCGACTAGTAACCACAATGCATTGACACTAATGATATTAGTTTCATTTTCTATGGAATGCTTTTAACCACTCAACTTCATTCTTAGTAAAGTAATAAACTTTGATTACTTTACAATAATTTTTTATCAGGTTGTTAAACACATTATCGCTTGTTATTAAATAATAATTATTGAATAAAACATATTCATTACACCTGTTCAATCTAATCCTTTTAATTTACCTTTAATTAATTTTTTACTTCCATTTTATAAGTTTAAAACATATGAAATGCTCTATCCTTATGTTTAATTAAGTGTACTTTAGTATATATAGAATAATCATTTATAAAGTTGATAAAATAACTTTTTCCATATTTAGATATTATTTATTTCAAATAAGCAAGACTATGATGATTAAACCAAGGAGTTTAGTTTCACACTCAACAAAATGACATGTTTTCTTACTTTAAAGTCTATATGTATCATATTTCTCACTTTGTCATGCATATTGATTAATCATAATTGTTACAATCTAATGACATACCATGAATTTGAATGTTTTAACCTAACCTGTCATAAGTAATCATTGTTTAATTAATCATTTATAAGTAGAGTCCTAATGTTGGATTAAAGAGAAAAAATAAAGGAGAAGAATAATTCAAGAATGAAACTTAAAATGATATTATGTGGCTAAAGAAGAGAATAAAAAATAAAAAATAAATAAAAAGTCAAAAAAGAAAACACCAAAATCACATAATTTATTAATATAATTAAATCAACTATCACATTGTCGTTCATTTAATAATATCATGATCAAATGGATGAAAACAACTAAATTAATACATTTTAAAAAAATATATAGATCTAATTAAAAACTTAAAAAATAGTAAAAATTTGAAACTAATTCAATAATAATCAAATACATCCGTGTAATACACATTTAATATATTATTCTTTGCCTATAAAAAACTCAATGAAGTAGAGTTAATTTTTAAAATAAATTTATCCACGTTAAGTGAACCAACCTAACAAAACAATGAAATTGAAGAAAATAAAAAATACCAACGGATACAAATTATAAACATGGATCGATTTGCTCGCTCTTTATGATTTAATGTAATTTTATTAAATATAATAATATAAATAATGTAAGATATTTTATATAGGTAAATAAGTGCACATATTAATAATTGGATAACGTTATATTGACTATAATTTCCTATAATACTTTAAAATTAATTTTAATATTACCTCATCTTTGTTTTATAAGAAACATTTTAAATTATTATTTAATAATTAATAATCTAAAAAGGGATATTCTTTTGTGTTTTTCTGATCCTTTCATGTTTATAAGATAAGAGACAACGAAACAGGAGTAGTTAAAATTGCTGAAGTCACAGTTAAGACAGGAACACAGAGTGTAAAGCGTTGAAAGATGAAAGCGTATTTGATCGCCGCCATTTATCTGTTTGCAGTGTTTCTGTCGTTATCGACCGTGTTGGGGTCCGAGGAGGATGAAGTCTATGCCAAAGAGATTCTGAACGCAGCACAGAAGGAGAAGGAATGGTTGGTTTCGGTGAGAAGGCAAATCCACCAACACCCAGAACTGGCTTTCCAAGAACACAACACCAGTGCTCTTATACGTGCAGAGCTTCACAAGCTTGGCATACCTTACACATACCCAGTTGCCAAAACCGGCGTCGTTGCACAAATTGGCTCGGGCTCTCGCCCCATCATTGCTATTCGTGCTGATATGGATGCACTCCCCTTGCAGGTAAACCCCTTTTAACTTATTTCTTTGATATGTGTAGGTGGATGTGGATATGGATGTACCTTTGGTTTGATCTTGATGATGTTTAGGAGCTTGTTGAGTGGGAACACAAGGGCAAAATTGACGGCAGAATGCATGCGTGTGGACATGATGCTCACACCACCATGCTACTTGGGGCTGCAAAGTTGCTCAGCCACCGCCAAGATAAGCTTCAGGTTCTTTTCCTATCCTCATTTTTTAATTTGGGTGTTTTTTTTTTTTTTTTAATTTTGTTGGAGTTTCCATTAGAATTTTCATCAGTAAATAAGGGGATGGAAACTTATGTAGGGTTACAAAGTTCACTTAAACTAATATCAAAGTTATTTAGAGTTGAGGAGTGATGTATAAGGGGATGGAAGTGATGTATTCAAAATCACTCATCTATGAGACGTTTCAATAATATATAATTAGATAGAAACCTCATTTTCTAAACTGATTTTGTAAGATTAAAAGTCTGCTTTTTAATAACGTTTATGGTGTTTGTCTCTTTTGAGGTCATTTGTAACAATTTTCCACAAAAAAGACAATAAACTATTCTTAGATTTAGAACCTAAAGTCCTACACTGATTGTACAGCTGACCATATAATTTTGATATGTTGTCTATTGATGTTAGGTTCACCTAGTGGGGTAAGGTTTTCTAGTGAAGTTATGAAAAATCCAAATTTGAACACGATTTAGCCCCCGTAGGTAGCTGTGGATTTCAATTGTAAGTTCCATAGGTCGGAAGAATCCAGAAGCAACTCTGGTTGGTACATTTTGAAAAACATGGAGGTGGTGTTGAAATGAAGTCTTTCGTCATGGAGTTATTCGTGGATCCAAATAAATTAGTGTCAAGTTCATTTAGCAAGCATAGGTACGTAGACAAGGTGGCTTTCTAAGTTGAACCGTTGTTGGTATTTGTTGATCAAATTCTTAGTTATGTAAGAACAGGAATTTAAGGACTTTTACAGCTTTTGTTTTGTTGTGTGTGTGAAAGAAGGCATGTGTTTGGATTCTTGCTGTAATGTTGACGTCTTACTATCTTACTGGTGTATGACACTAGTTCTTGCCTACATATCTACATCACTTGGATGAGTGCATATGTTGCTTGTAGCCCTGAAACTGATCTGCTTAATAATACTATTCATGATGCTGCATATTTTTTTACTGTTAATTGGTCAATCATTTTTTGAGAGAATACTATAGTAGAGAAAATTCTGCAAAATCATGAGATCAATCTGTGCAACTATTTGCTAATTCAGTTTAGAGATTCAGGCATGGATGAGAACTTCTGGCTTGTTCGTGTTGGGTGATTATAATACTACGTATCGAACCTGTTTTTCCTTTACATATCCTATATATATATATATATATATATATATATATATATATATATATATATATATATATATATCAATCAAGCTCTGTTTGAGTACCAAATAATTAATTTTATTCTATCGAGCGGCAGTTACATGACCAGATTTTCTCCAACGAAATAGCTTTCTTTTTGGCCATTCCTAACGAACTAAGTCATTGCAACTAACTGATCACGATAAATGTTGAGAAAACAGACCATAAAAGCTGGGACAACTTTACCATAGCGGCAAACATATGGTTCAAAGCAAGATGTGTTACTGAATATATAAGTCACGGTTTTTATTTGTTCAAATCAAAACTGTTATATATCAAACCATTCTCTTGTGTTCACCCAACATCTTAAGCTTTTGGAATAGTTGATTCATGATATGATATTAGGGCCTCTATGACCATGTGATCTAGGGTTTCAATCTTGTGTCTCTCATTCTTATAAATAAAATCTAAATTTCTGCACTGGTTGAGGTGGTATTTTCCACCCTTCAAGCCCAAAGTTAAACCAATCATGTGCTTATACCCAACAATTTAGGTCTTTGGGATAGTTTGTTCATCAAAAACGTAATGGAAAATCTTAACAATTTTTTTCTATTTGGATTAAACTGCACCAACCACTATCTTGAAAAAGAATTATTTGTCTGAAGCACTTCTGAGAAATATTTATCTTTTTAGGCATGTTCCAAGGTCAACTTAAACGTTTCCTGGGTGTTCTACATTAGTTCATTCTCTTCATGTCACATTATTAGGCATCTCACATAGAAAACAATTGTTCCTTTTCAGATTGCTGATGTTGCAATTCGTTTGGCTTCTTATTTCTCGCATAATATCTTTTTTCCTATGTAATCCTTTCTTTCTGTTCTATATTCGATTTATGAGCCCATGGCCAACCATAGACAAAATTCCTAGGCTAGATATTGAGTTATATTGGCCCCACCAGATGATTACCTAATCTTTGGGAAGCTGGCAGAGACCACACCGGAACTAGTAGAAGTTTTATAGATTCTCTGAGCTTTGAAATTTCTACTTCACAACTTTGGGGTTTCATGCCAGTCAGAAATTTAAGAACTTGTTCGATATGTGTTGATTTTCATCGGTTCTGTAGTTATAGCAGTGTCTCTTATGCATATGTGTGTTTTGACTTTAATACCACCGGTTGGTGGATTAGATGACACGTTAAATATCATAAGTTCATAGAAAATCTGTACTGTAACGTTGGAACTACTGCAACTACGCACACAATATTTCTGGATAAAGTAGAATTGCATGAAGTCCAAAATGTATTCACTAACATAAATTCCAGCTAAATCAGAATTGGTGCATGTCAAGTTTTTTTGTTGCTTTCAGTTGAAATAAGTGAATTAATAAACAATTTAAATATGGCTATTGAATTGTCTTTTTCCTGGTATTTAAAAGCATAATGAAGTAAGCACTGCTTTTTTATTTGTGTTTGTGACTTTTGAAGTTCTGACACATGCACAACTATTTTAAACTAAAAAATTGTTGTTTGAAGACTGCGTTGTAATCTTTGGTATTAAAGGGAACTGTAAGACTTATTTTCCAACCTGCGGAGGAAGGAGCCAGAGGTGCCTCTCAGATGATAGAGGAAGGAGTGCTTCAAGATGCAGAAGCAATCTTTTCATTACACATTGATGCTACAACACCTACTGGAGCCATAGCATCCATTCCAGGTGCATTTACTGCAGCTGGATGCGTATTTGAGGCAAGGATTGTAGGAGTAGGTGGTCATGCTGCATCACCCCACATGAATGTAGATCCAGTGCTGGCTACATCATTTGCAATTTTGGCACTGCAACAGCTTGTCTCAAGAGAAACTGATCCTCTTCAAAGTCAAGTATGTGCTACTCTCAAGCTTGACATTCGCAAGAAGATTTCACCAAAGCCGTTTAAAATGCAACGAAAGAGAACCTTCCCAAAATTTTGTTTCAGCCCATTGTTGTGGATCTGTCTTCATGAATGAAAAATTTTGCTATTTCATTTCTAAGCTTTCCTCTATTGCGTTTACCTCACATCATTTATTTGCCACAGGTGCTATCAGTTACTTTTGTCAAAGCTGGAACTGCATTAAACGTGATTCCCTCGTATGTAAAATTTGGAGGCACACTTAGGAGCCAGACAACTGAAGGCATGTACCATTTCAGACAGCGAATAAAGGAGGTATGAATAATGATCATTTAGACATCGTTAGTATCATTCAGAAACTTTCACAAGCTGTTGGGAAGTTCTGATTCATCTCTGCCTTGCCTCATCTATGAAATTCAGCAGAAATCATTTTGGGTTGCTTGTCAAATCAGTTTCTTATTAAGCTATACTTTTTCCGTGTAGGTATAGCAATAAAGCAAGACTGTATTTTATTTTGTTCATACTTGTGATGAATAGTGAACATAGTTGTTTTGTTCTATAAATTTGTTTAGTTTATGTTGTTAGGAAATGCTTGCAGGTTATTGAAGGACAGGCAGTTGTGCACAGATGTAATGCTTATGTTGATTTCAAAGAAGAGGACTTTACCCCATATCCTGCTGTTGTTAACGACAATGATCTGCATCTGCATGTGGTAAGAGTTGGCCAACTTCTGCTTGGTCCAGACAATGTGCGTGAAGACAAGAAGGTGATGGTAGGTGAGGATTTTGCATTTTTTCAACAAGTGATTCCCGGAGCAATGTTTTCCATTGGAATCAGAAATGATAAAGTGGGAGCAATTCACTCCCCACATTCCCCTTTCTTCTTTTTGGATGAGGAGGTTCTGCCAATAGGGGCAGCTCTGCACACTGCTCTTGCGGAGCTGTATTTAAAAGAGCATAAGCATACTCTTCATTGAAATTCCTTTTTTAATACCTGATAAATGCATTGGTGATTTTGGCTATTTAAGAAACATGTACATATTTCATAAAATTGTTAGATTACTTCTATTATTATGTGATGCTAGATGGTTACACCAAAGAAAAGTTATTTTAGAGACGATGTAACACCCCTGTGCCTTGTAAAATTTCTAAGAAAGGTAGAGTTTTGTTCTGTAATATATTTGCTTGACCAAATTCGCACTTGCTATAATCTTGTTTTATTTTTAAATTCAACCTATATAGTATATCCCAGAGTGTTATTTTTGAAACCTATCAGTTAGTTTTTAAAACTCGTTTCAAATCTCTGTAAAGAGTGTTCATTAATATTATTATATATTCTAGTTTAGGTAAAATCGGAAGCTCCATCACTCACAATAGATTCATCTTTTGGGTTGAGTGCTTCTGAATGCTCAAGCCATAACTCTACCTTTCTTAGAATTAAATTTGGTTCACGATGGAATATAAATGAAAAGACTATGCATTTCCTACGTTCAATAGTTAGAATACCACTAACTACATAAATCTTGCATTTACAGTTAAGTTGGGCCTACAGAATTCTATCTCAGTGGTTACTTGAGAGACAATTTCTTTCTGCACCCTAATATCTTCTTCCTGCACCCTAATATAAAATTTTAATTCCACAACTGACCCTATCCGGTTCATACGAGCAAAAAAATAAGAACCGGATAGCACCCCCATCCGGTTCACATTTCAAAAAAAATGACAACCGGATGAGTATGTCATCCGGTTGTCATTTAAAAAAAATTCATTTTATTTGTAAATGACAACCGGATGGCGTACTCATCCGGTTGTCATTTTGATTTTGAAATGACAACCGGATGGGGCTGCCATCCGGTTCTCATTTCCAAATTTCTCATACATCAAATCGGAAAATTATTCTGTTCGTAGTCGACGACGCCTAAACCCCAAATCAACTACTCTAATCAGCAATATCACTTACTAATTGCTAATAAACACAAAAAATTACTTACTTATTGCTTGTTTGAAGGATTAATCAAAGATTTGAAAACAGATGAAGTTAAAATGAAACCCGGATGGGATGTCATCCGGTTCTTATTTTATTTTGAAATGACAACCGGATGACATACTCATCCGGTTGTTAAACTTTTTAAAAGTGACATCCGGATGGGATGCCATCCGGTTTTCTTTTTTTTGACATTATGAACTAGATGTGTGTGCTTTTTATATGAAGGTATTTATGGAATTAAAAAATCTGTATTAGGGTGCAGGAAGCGTGTATTAGGGTGCAGGAAGAATTTATCTACTTGAGAATGCAAAGTACTCCCTGTTCAAAGCACCCTCACCTCCTGCTTTTTCTTCCTCGACCCCCATTATTACTAACTGTAACCTCGTACTAATAGAAAAAGACAAAAGTATTCTCCCTCATTGCATCAAGCAAAAGCCTTATGGTGTCTAAGTGAGCAACTGGTGTGAATGTGTCTGAGTAATCCAACCAGGGATTTGAGCATAGCCTTTCATAGCAAGTATTGCCTTGTGTTTGTTGATAGAGCCATTAGCATTTAGGTTGGTTTTGTACATCTATTTGACTTCAATCACCTTTTTATCCTGGAGTTGATCAACCAATTTCCATGTCTGGTTCTTCTCAATCATAAACAATTCCTCCTTCATTGCATCCATCCAATTTTGGTCTTCCTCTACTGCTCTAAAATTTGTAGGTTGACAAAAGACAATGTTGCACCTCTCATAAATATCAGACGATGATCTAGTACCTCTAATAGGAACATTATCTACCAATTCATTTTGTCAATTCTCTTCTCCGATTCTTGAAGCATGGAGTTTAAACTATAGGTGTAGGTTCGCCACAGTTTGATCCTTTGTTGTAATTATTTACACTGATGGTTGCAGAAACTCCAGCAAAAAGGCATGATTTTGCCTTAGCTCTTCAGTTCTTTTTCTCTTTATGATTCTTGATCTGAGCCACTGTGTGATTGTCTGGGAGTGGAAGAATTTCATAATCTTCTTCTACAACTTCCCAGAGATCCAAAGCCTCTAGGTAAGCCTCCATTTTGACAGTCCAAAGATCATAATTTCCCCATTGAAAACTTAAAAAGTTGCTTGGGAAACTTGCTTCAGAGTCCATTCTACAAGTCTTTTATGATACCAATTTTTAAAGATTATCAAGAAAATAAAGAACAAAATTTTCACAAAGAAAACAAGAATAGAATATGTTGAACGAGAAAGACTAATCTTATTATTTAATATCATAAACCTTACAATTTATAAAACTTAAAAAATAACTACTCATAACAACATGGTCCTAGGAATAAGCCGTGAACATAAAACGAGATAACAAAAACACTTTAAACTTTCTAACTGACTCTTTAAGCTTAGGAAATCATCAATAAACATAATTAGAACGTGACGTGTTTTAGTCCTGAAGCATTTTTCTAACAGTTATGAAGGAAGCCTTATGGTTGAGGGGTCTAATCAAAGAATTGAAGGTACAAGACCAAATTGTCACTGTCTTTTATGAAAATAATAGCGCAATATAGTTGTCTAAGAACCAAGTCTAAGCACATTGATGTTAAGATGCATTTTGTAAGAAAAGAGATTGCTTGAGGATTTGTAAAGGTGATGAAGGTCTCATAGATCATGATCCCTCTTATATGATAATGAAGGTTCTATCAGGTAACAAGTTCTTTCAGTGCTTGAATTTGATCCAACTGATTGGTGATTAAGCTTGTAATAAACCTTGTGGCAAATAGTGACTCTCGTTAGAAGATTTGTGCTGAACCAAGGTAGTGAGTTGTGAAGATTGACTCAGTAAAACATTGTCTAAAGGTTCATAAACCAACTAATTGTATCAGACTGTCAAGTGGATGATATGCAGCTTCTACCATATGTGGTGGATAGTCTCGGTAGACTATCTAGTCTCGTAGGATATATAGAGACTTGGAGCGTCTAGAGAACACTCTAAGTGACTTTCTAACTTACTAATGAAAAATATTGTTTACATGTCTTTCTTGTCAATCTAGGAAAGTTTCACATAAGTTGGTTATAACAAGACATTATTATATAGATAGGAACTTTGTATCATCAGTTATTATTAATCTTTGAGTTGTACTTGACTAAGAGTTTAGTAAGAGTTTACTGTGAGAAAAAACTACTAGTTATAATATCTGATTATAGTGATTTCTAATGGACATAACTTGAAGTTCATTAACACTTCAATCGAACAACATTATTTTTCTTTGTATAATTCTTTCTCTTATGTTTACCTTGTACTTGCTATGTTCTAGGGTTTCTCTATTATCGTATATTGTTTGCGTGATATGCATTTGTAGTCTTAGTAGATTGTCTAGTTTCTTAGGGTCTACCAAGACTTGAGCATTCAGAGGAAAAAAACACTCTAAGTGACTTTAATAATGAGAAATATTTTTTATGTGTCTTCCTCGTCAGTTTAGGCACGTTCCACATACATTGGTCATAACAGCATTGTTATATAACCTTACTTCGATATTGTATTATTGTATGTGCTATGTTTGAGGGGATTTCTCTATTATTGTATATTGTTTGTGTGATATGCATTTTTAGTGAGTTGTTTGAGTTTTTTTCCACGATAACCTTACTTCGATAATACTCTGTCATTATTGTCTCTTCACCGTCGTACTAAAAGATAAGAGTTAAATATCATTCTTAAAGAGTGAGAGAATGATTTCCTTGAAAATAGAAAAATGCAGACATAAGCAAACAATGAGAAAGACAATTAATCAAATAGATACTAATAGATATCAAATGTTTCAGTTAGAATCTCCTAGACATTCACGAGATCCATCAAGCCCATCATCTGTCAAAGGTTGAAACGGATATCACAGAAATCCTACATAAAAATGAGGTCGGACTCTTTAGAATATTGATCATTATTTTCACCAGTGAATATGAGATCGGGAAACCTTCTAATTTGTATGAGAAATGATCTTTAAAGAATTAAAGGCAACTAATTACCTTTATCTAGGTAACAAATTTATTCTACTTCTTTTCTTCGAGTTCAAAGATAACTTGAATTGATCACTATGTAAACATCAACGTTGTCTTATGTTCTGAGAGTCAAAATATACTCAATGGTTTTCATTGAAACTGGAAGCAAATTTGTTATAAACTGTTGCATCTACGGTTCAGCAAATGTAGTTCACTCCTATCAATGAAACTCGCACTCATCCAATAAGAAGTAAAAAGTTAAAAAAGAGTGTAAAACAATGTGTCCAACACTTTCCTGTCTTATTTTCAAAATTCTCATAATATTATAACACATGGGTTGTCTTCAATAAACATTGCTCAACAATTTAAGTTTTTTCCTAAATGTTGCTGGCTATAGAGATTTCTAAACTGAAATCACATTGAAGATGTTTTCTACAGAAGTACTTAGTTGACATGTCGAAAGATAAAAGAAAAGAATACATAACCTTTACAAAGGAACCAAACTATATACATGCATAGCAGGAACAACTATTTACTGTGTATATCCTATGTTTTTTTGAGGAAAAATTAACCTTGCTTTGAGATATAAATGCAATAGAAGAACATTTGAAGTTTTAACTATGTATACATAAAAGAAATTCAAATTAAAATTACAATTATGTTGTTAAAGAAGAAAATGTTATGGGATTGGTAGCTTACTTACAATGTGAGATATTCTGAAATGAACAAGAAGGAATTCTCAAGAATATTGCAGAATTTGCTTAGTGGTCAAAAAACTGATGGCTACATATCTACAAGATGATATATAGAAAAAAACCGATGGCTACAATTCATTGATGCGCGTGATCCCTTGAGAATGAACCAGGACCAGACACAATTTTTTTTATCTTTATTATTGAACAATGATTTTGCTAGCTTTTTAGAGAAAATATTACAGTAATTTTCCTATTGCATGTGTGTTGCCAACTTGAATACGACTATCATAAAGCAACGACACTATGTTCCAAAAATGTGCAGTGATAAAGCCAAAAGCTTTTCAAGTAACCTGTTGAGAAACAATCAAGTTTAGAATTAAAGTTTCCCTTCAAAAGGGCTTTGTTTGGTTTTGATGTGATTGAAGAACAATTTTACCCGACCAATTCATGGATCTGATGGTTAAGGTAACGTTTAATGCAGAGTTTTCCACCTTCACGTTTTGGTACATATTATGGATTTTGTTTGTTTATATCTGATAGAGGAAGGTGGATTTGATTGGTCATAAAGCCAAAAAAAGGCATTTTACAATCCAAATGAATGTATCTACTGAAGAGGGTGCAAAGAAATGAAGATAAGATACACAAAATTACGCTTTGTCATTGAAACTAGAAAAAGGTTAGAAACAATCCACGTGGGGACTAACTTTGTTGTATAGAGTTTAATTTGCACGCAAAATGCAAGTGATGTATCAGATCCCCACGTTTCATTCATATCCCAATTATATGTCATGAAAATGGTGTTGGAATGCGTTGCTTAAGCACTAATATTGAATAAAGAGAATGCTTAATATGTTAGAACTCATTTTAAGAAATCACAGTATACATGTGATCACGTTCATGACACTACCTCATTTCATTTGCAAATGCTCATTCATCGAAAAATGTTGAAAACAATGTACAACTTTTTAGTAGTTACACTGCAAGTGGAATTTCCATTATGCGGTCAAAAGAGTTTAATAAACAAGTTTGACCTTGGCAAGTTGTCTTTGAAATTTTTCACAAGCTTAAAAGCCTCTGATTTTACAAAATGATTTTCACCATAATCATTTCTAGCTTTCCTTCTTTTTATAAGAAAAATATACATAAAAAATATTTTGAGAAAAACTACAATAAAGTGTTTCTTTTAAAAAAATAGAAAATAAGTTTAAAAGCTAATTTTTAAATAGCTTTTCGAAATAAAGTGCAAACCTTAGTTATTTTTCTCTTTTCTCTTCCTACACTAAACTACATGGAATAAGGAAAAAAATTTTATGAAAAGCTTTTGAGCTAAAACTAACATTTTTCGACTTTATATTTTGAGTTCTATTTTGTTTTTCAACTTTAAAATAGTGTTTAAATCATAAATAATTAAGCAAAATATAGCCAAACCAAATTGGAACCTATCTTGCTCTCTAGATTTGCAGCAGGAAAAAAAATAAAAGTATTAGAAGACAAATTAAGAAAAACATGGGTGCTGATAAAGAAAAAAGAAAAAAGAGAAAATAAAAGCATTGGTAAATGATTAAGAGAGAGAGAAGAGGAACATAGAGATAATACAAACAAGCTGGAAAAAAGTGTGGGAGAGGATACGATCTGACAATAAATCAGTAATCTGATTCTTCGAAAATTTATACAATAAACTGAAATATATTTTCGTAAGAAAAATAATAATAAAATCAATGGTATAATAAAAATATTTTATAAACAATGTAACTTAAATTTTTTAAAAATGTAATATTATATCATTTTAGCATGTGCATCTATTTTTTCTTCCCTTTCAATTTCATTATATATGTATTTTCCTATCTTTCTCTTTAATTTTCACGATACCATTTATTACATTTATCAACTTCTCTCTCTTTTATTTTTTTTCTCTACTATTCATACACCTCAATAATAGATTTTTGAAAATTTTATTTTTCTCCGACATGCATATATTTCACTTTTCATTGAAATAGTGTCTATCCTCTTTGTTAAATACTTTTATATTTAACTATAAATATTAAAGTACTTTTATTTTTGGCATAATGCAAATTTAAATTTAAACTTCATTTACTTAACTAGGTGAAGTTATTGTAATTTTGCAATTACGCATTTCAGATACAAAAGAAGAGCTTTACTAAATATACATTTAAGTGGAAGGAAAGGAGAAATAGAAAAATTATAATAATAATAATAAATGTAATAATTAAATATAGAATGAAAAAAAAGAAAAAAGAAATATAAGAAAGAAATAAAATGAAAGAAAAAGGAAGTATAATATAGTATGAAATAAAGATCCACATGGATCCTACAAAACTATGTATAATTCTTCTGTTGTGGTAACCAAGTGTCACAGACACTCATACACATGCCATGCATATGTCTCAGAAATTGACACTTCACCACCTGCTCATCAAAAATCAACTAGTCGGCAAGTGCTATCATTTTCAAGGCTACCTTTTGCTCTCTCCCCCTCATACACACTCATCTCATACCACCATTCATCTTCTTCCTCTCCATAAATATCACAACCATTCTGCACCAGATTCCCCCCTTTTCACTGTCATTAACCTTTATGTTTCAAAACAATTCCAAAAGAAATATTGAACTAGGAGTTTCTTGGTGCAATTGGTGACATTGCATGTGCACTCGAATGTCCTACTTTGGCTTATGCTATTTACTGTTTACCCACCACAAACTTATCATACTCACTGTGTGATACTCCTACCCTTCTTTCTGTTAACTAACACCATCTCTTGGATTTTTAAGCCCCTTCTCTCCCAAAAATCAAAGCACTAACTTGATTTTTCATCTCCATTCAAAGAGCAAATGGGTGAGGAAGCAAAACAAGTGAGCCTTCAGTTTTGTCATTCTGCTTTCTTCTTATTTATATCAATTTTTGTTACATATTTCTTCCCTCCAACTCACTATATTTTGTTATACTTCTCTTATTTTTGGTAGGAAGCTGCAGCGGAAAATTCAGCAGAAGAGAAACAAGAAAAAAGCCTGGAAGAGAAGAAAGAGGCTAAACCACCATCTCAGTGTGTGTTGTTTGTTGACTTACATTGTATAGGATGCGCCAAGAAGATTAAGAAATCTATTATGAAGATGAGAGGTTCTATTCTGTCATCTGTCACGTTGATTTCATATCTGCATGCATACTCATTCGTTTTCATTTGTTTGTATTTTTCTTCTAACAGGAGTTGAGGGGGTGGTGATTGATATGGCTAAAAATCAAGTGACCATAAAGGGAATAGTGGAGCCTGAAGCAATATGTGACATGATTACAAAGAAAACAAAGAAAAGAGTTCAAGTTATAGCTCCATTGCCAGAACCAGAAGGAGAATCTATACCAGAAGTTGTCGCTTCTGAGGTATCAAGAGACTTCCCTTTTCCCGTTTTCCAAAGAAAGGAAGTATATATTATGCATCTGCAAAGTTGAATTAATAAATGGTAATTGTTTCCTGTTACAGGCTAGTGAACCAATTACTGTGGAACTTAACATAAACATGCACTGTGAGGCCTGTGCTGAGCAGCTCAAACGGAAGATACTCAAAATGAGGGGTAACACTTACATGTTCTTATCTAATGTGTTGCCAAAATTAATTGCTGGTTGTAGTTGAAAGGGACTGATTTGGATTAACTTCATTTGGGGAAATATAATCACTTTGAACAATTACTTTGAACAAAGCATATGCATAAAGCAGAAAAGAAATTGACAGCTACTCTTTTTTTATCATAGATGATATCTAGTGCTTCCAATTCAATTTTGTGAGTGTGACAACAAAAAACTCCATTAATCATTTACAATTATAATAAAAGATTGTATATAGAAAAATAGACCATAAGAAAAAATAAAATAGAGGAAAAAATGAGTGACGTATGATTCATCAAAGGACAAAACCTTTTTCGTGTTTTTTTCTTTTCAATGAGAGAGTTTGACTTATATTAATATATTTATCTTTGTCCCTCAATTATCAGTCCTTCCTTATGCAGATAAAAATAATAAATAAAGTTATTTTCACAAATATACAAAAAATATATACAATTTGTTAAAAAAAGTACAAATTAAGAAGACAAATAATATATATAAATATACACCAACAAAATATTTAAAACTAGAAATGACTTTGGCTGTCCATCCATTAATGTTTTTTATCTCCAAGATTACCAAGTCAGCACTTTGGCTGTAAACCTATGACGTGGCATTCTTTTGCTTCGTAATGCATCTAAAATTAGAAAGAAATGAATGAAGATTTTGCTAAGCCAAATTTTGTCTTAGAAATTAAAATAATAGTTTAATTTTTATTTATATTTTTATTATTATTTATATTTTTCGAAAATGAAATAATCATTCAAGTTTTATTTTAATTTAACAAACAAATTTCATTCATAATTTCATAAATTGATTAAATTTAGTCAACAGTATGCAAACACTCTTGTAAACTATAATGCAGGACGATTCAACAAATGCAACAACATCAAAAAGAAAACTATTAGTGACATTGATTCATCTAACAACTGTATGAACAACCTAATATATAAGCATGCGAAATACATGAATTATAGACATATGTATATGCAATAGTCGAAATTCATCCCTTGATTTTGGCCAAAATAATGTTATTGTGATGTAATGTAAATGTTAAAAGATGTGTTTGTTATGAATGTAGGAGTTGAAACAGCAGTGGCAGAGCTTAGCACAAGTAATGTTATTGTGACGGGGACCATGGATGCAAACAAGTTAGTGGACTATGTTCATAGACGCACCAGAAAACAGGTCAAAATAGTTCCCCGGCCAGAACCTGAACCAGGACCACCAAAGGAAGAAGAAAAGAAAGAGTTAGAGAAGCCTGAAGCAGAAGAGGTGACACCTGAGGAAGAGAAAGAAGAAAAGGAGGAGAAGAAAGAAGAGGAGAAACCAGCAGAGGAACCTAAGAAAGAAGAAGGTGACAATGATGGTAATAATGAGAGTAAAGAAGAGAAAGGTATTGAAGAAGAAGAAGAAGAAGCGAAGAAAGAAGTGGTTGGTAATGAGAAAGAAGTGGTTAACGCTGATGATGAAAACCTGAAGAGGATGATGTACTCTTATTATTACCAACCACTCTATCTTATTGAACCAACCCCACCCCCTCAGTTATTCAGTGATGAAAATCCCAATGCATGTTGCATTTCATAAATTCATCACACAATCATATATAGAGAAGGAGAAAGGGTTTATATTTTATAAGTGGCAAGAATATAAAAAACTTAAACTTAGATATGTATGTTCTATTGAAATGTAACAAATGGAAATGATTGTGAAATAAATGAAACTTCTTGTTTTTAATTAAGGAAAATGTTACTTTGACACTCCTTTTTCTCTTACTTCTGATTAATACTCCGACGTGTCAAATGTAATCTCGTGTGGCTATGAGAGAGAAAATTGCATTTGCTTTGGTTTACGTGAATTAGGTTTGTCCTTTTTCAAGGGTGTTTTTGTCATTTGCATTCTGAAAATATAGGGCAATTTGAGAGGGGAAACCAGATCTGATATCTCATTTCCTTTATTCTCCCGCGCGCTGAAGGAGAGAGAACAGAGAAAAACAAGGCTATCTATGTGTCAGTTCATCCCACCATATCTATGTGGTTCACTACGTACATTTAAATGGTTTGCTACGTTGACAGTTGCGACACCCATATTTAAAGCCCCAAATGTCAGTTTATCCAACTTCATTTATGTGGTTTGTTACGTATATTTAAGTGGTTTGTTACGTTGACAGTTGTGACACCCGTATTTAAAGCCTCAAATGTTAGTTTATCCAACTTTATCTATGTGGTTCGTTACGTACATATAAGTGGTTTGTTATGTTAATAGTTGCGACACTCGTATTTAAAGCCCCAAATGTCAATTCATCCCACCCTATCTATGTGGTTCGCTACGTATATTTAAGTGGTTTGTTACGTTGACAGTTGCGACACCTATATTTAAAGCCCCAAATGTCAATTTATCAAACTTTATTTATGTGGTTCGTTACGTACATTTAAGTGGTTTGCTACGTTGACAGTTGCGACACCCATATTTAAAGCCCCTAGTGTCAGTTTATCCAACTTTATCTATGTGGTTCACTACGTACATATAAGTGGTTTGCTACGTTGACAGTTGCGACACCCGTATTTAAAGCCCCAAGTGTCAGTTCATCCCACCCTATCTATGTGGTTCGTTACATACATATAAGTGGTTTGCTACGTTGATAGTTGCGACACCTGTATTTAAAATTTGTCATCCTTAATAAGTGGTAATGAAAATTGAATTAAGACATTAAATACACCAATGTCCACGTGGTTGCCTGAGTTAATGTATACAGTTCGATGGGTATAAATTTTGGATAAAAGTATTAAAGCTGGATATAAACTTAGTATATTTGACAATGAATCCATTATGAACAAACATGATAAGCCAACTAAGTCACATTTAAATGAACTTCAGTCATACCATTACACATGTGATTTGAACATTTACCCAGGAAAGAACAACATTGTTTCGTTTATAATATACACTTAATTATTAAACTTTGACAATATATTCGTTCGATGAATGTTATCCTCATGGATCACCCATCTGTTAACTAACTCTTCCCTGAAATGTTGGATCTCTTTCTAAAAATAACAATCTCCCCTCCTCTCAACCCAGCGTGTGTATAACTCTGTCAGCAATTTCGTGCTCAATTTGACTTTGCCTTGAAGGTACATCAACCATGCAAAGGAAGTGTTGGCAACAGAAGCCTTAAATCTTCCTTAAGCATTGTATTAGCAAGTCTCAGATATGTTGTCCTACAACAATGTCGAACACAAGTCTACATAATACAACAAAAGAAATAATCATTTATGCCAAAAAAATACAACTAATCATAATTTTTAAATAATTAACATCGACATTAGGACAAATACCTTTGATCCAGAACTTAGAGCAATTGTCATTGTTATGCTTGCAAAAGACATGTCAAGAAACAAATTATGTTATTAGTCAATACGTAGCCTGTAGTGAAAAAAATTGCAGCATGTGGAGCACTAAGGGGTTAGCCCAGGTCACATAAGTGATTCACTGTGTGTAATTTTGGACCACACACATGTGTCTCAGAGGTGGAATGTCTAAGTGGTTAGCTCAGTTTAAATAAGTGGTTCGCTGTGTGTAGTTTCGGAACACACACACGTGTCTTAGGGATGAAAACACTAAGTGGTTAGCTCAGTTTAAATAAGTGGTTCGCTGTGTGTAGTTTTGGAACACACACACGTGTCTTAGGGGTGAAAACACTAAGTGGTTAGCTCAGTTCAAATAAGTGGTTCGCTGTGTGTAGTTTTGGAACACATACGTGTCTTAGGGATGAAAACACTAAGTGGTTCGCTTAGTTCAAATAAGTAGTTCGTTGTGTGTAGTTTTGGAACACACACATGTGTCTCAATGGTGAAAGGTCTAAGTGGTTAGCTCAGTTCAAATAAGTGGTTCGTTGTGTGTAGTTTGGAACACACATTTGTTTGAGGGGTGGAATGTCTAAGTGGTTAGCTCAGTTCAAATAAGTGGTTCACTAGATGTAGTTTTGGAACACACACATGTGTCTCAGGGGTGGAATGTCTAAGTGGTTAGCTCAGTTCAAATAAGTGGTTC
>Ga0209700_101397_pt1 | contig 49942 bp, 23 predicted proteins | sample SiratroredBW_FD_187528 | JGI IMG/M metagenome (GOLD analysis project Ga0209700, IMG submission 187528) | Root nodule microbial communities of legume samples collected from California, USA - Siratro red BW (SPAdes) (version 2) | ecosystem: Host-associated > Plants > Roots > Nodule | place: USA...
TTTTTTTTTTTTTTTTTTTTGCCAAGATTTGCATTGATTTGAGGAATAAAAAAATTTTCAAACGTGTTTATACAATTGATTTAATATATTAATATTTATATCTACATAATAACGAAATAAATATAATAAATTATATAATATAATAATATTTATTATTAATAATAGTTTTTAATAAGATTATAAAAATGATAATAAAAACAATAATAATAAAATTAAAAATTATAAAAATAATCAATATAAATTTATAAAAGTAATAATTTAATTATATAATATACATAATAATAAATTTATAAGATAATAATAAAAATAAGATAATTATAAAAATAAATATTAAAAATTAAATACAATAATAAAATCATAAATAATAACTAAAATAATAATAATAAAATTGAAATTATAACAATAATGAAATAAATTTTTAAAATAATAGTAATATTTTTAACAATAATAATTTAAAATTTATTTTAAAATAATTAATAATCTTATTCCTTTATTGATTAAAATAATAATTTATTAATTACACTCAACAAATTAATTATTTTTAATTTTAAATTAATTTAAATTACAATTTCATCTATTAAAAAATTATTTTATCAATCACACACATCACATCACTCACAAATTTTTATAAATTTTCCACTCAAATCTTACCATTTTTCTCTTAATCCAAACAATCAAACTTTTCTCTCAAATCCACTTTCTCAAATCTACTCCTCAGTCCAAACAAACCCAAAAGGTGGATGCACACACATTTTAAAAACTTTCAAAATTTGGAATTCAATAAAGCTCGATGGAATATTGTTATTTATCGTACCACTTCAGTGATACTACTACCAAAACCATTCTCATAGTATCAATTAAAGATTTTTTCTTCTTAAAGTAACCTAAAGGTTAATTTTTCAATAAACAGAGAAAAAATTACTCTAATTTTAAAATTTTCAGTGATTTATTAATAGTTAAATAGTAGGTAATTTATATTGGTTTGAAAAATAAAAAAAAAGGTTGATTGATTTTACAAACACAAATCGATGAATTATACGCGAGTTTCTGTGATGGATTTGGCTAAGTGAAAAATCTTAAGAGGCATTTGATAAAAAGGTCATATTATCAGTAAAATAGTTGACAAAAAGTGAGAATTATAAACAAAGTATATTGAACAAGTGTCAAAGATTAGATTACTTAGATGAAACATTATATATATGTTGTGAATTAAAATAGATACTGAGCATGTCATGTAATTTGTAAGACCTAAAAAATAACTTTAGATTAGTAATATGATAACACATATAACTTTAGAACTGGGGTGGCGGATAGTATGACAACGTATTCCCATATTCGCCATTGTGACAAATTCAAACATACAAATGTGCATGCTAATCCAATAACATATGCTCACATGAATATAACGGACAAATTGGCTGCAACTTCCAACAAATGTGGCAAAATGTAATGTAACTCAAAATTAGTGGGGCCTTTAAAAACAACCCTTCAAAACAAATTAAGACGTATTTTCCAAGGATTTGAAATAAAAATCATGCTTAGTTTGAGTAAAATCTGTGTCAATAATGGGGTCTAAGTTAAGAGTGGAGTGGTGCTTAAAGTTTTTGTCAAAAAAAAAAAAAAAAGCAAAATATCTTTCGAGGCCGGAAGGCCCTTACACTAAAAAAAAAAATACCTCGATGTCATTTTCACAGTTGTGAACCTTAATTACATGCTGTGACTGATTCTTCTCGCACCTCCATACTGCACTTTCATACTGACTTTATATACTTCCATAATTTTGAATAATTTCCACTTTAATATTGAAAAAAAAAATAAAAATAACCTTCGTTGACGGAAAATGTGGTTTTTTTTTTTGCGAGTTACAAAAACCATAATGCAAAAAATTTATAAATATATTGCGGGTTATAAACCTGTAATACAAAAAAAATTATAAATACATTGTAGGTTATATAACCTGTAATATAAAAAAAATTTATAAATACATTGTAGGTTGTATAACCCGCAATACAAAAAAATTTTATAAATACATTGCGGTTTGTAATACAATTTTTTTAAAATATATTGCAGTTTGTATAACCCGCAATATATTTAAAAATCTTTTTCTATTGCGGGTTGTATAACCCACAATGTATTTATAATTTTTTTATATTTAAAAAAAATTTGTATTGCGGATTGTACAACCCGCAATCTATTTATAATTTTTTTTTTTGTATTGCGGGTTGTATAACCCACAATGTATTTATAAATTTTTTATATTGTGATTTGTATAATCTATGAAGAGAAAAGAAAATAAATTACAATTATCATCAATAAAAGTTACTTTTGTCTTTTTTTCAAGACTAAAATAAGAATGTGTTAAAATTATGGAAGTGTTGAATGCCAGTACCAAGGTGCAGGAATTCAGTATGGAGGTGCATGAATAGTCACTCCATGTTGATTTACCTCTACGAAATTGTCCTCGTGCACTTCATATCCATTTATGAACAAACGATCTAGTCAAAATTTTCATTTCCAAACACCAAAAGAATTCATTTTCAACCTCACTGTATTCTCTTTTAAATCCACCACACAAACATCTTAAGCAGCTGCATACAATTCATATTTCCATATAATATATTATGAAGTACAATTTCTTTTGCACATGTCAATACAAAGACAAACAAAAGAAACAATCAACGGTAAAATACTCGTTTTATTCGATAAAAATATTAAATAATAATTTATTTTAATATCAAATATTTATATTTTATGATATTATAGTATTAAAATACCAGTACCTTCTAGCAAATTAAACTTCAAGTCCAAGATATATGAGATGAGGGTAGTTTATTACCACACAACTAGAAACAATAATCAAAATTAATATTATCCTATATGTCCCATTAGTAACAAACACTCGCCCACTCCCATAATTTGGGAGAATCCATATAATTTTGAAAGTTAAAAACTTTAAACAAGAGAAAACTTTCAACGAGAGCATATCTAACATTTTCCATTTTCAATTATATAAACCAAACAAGGGAACTAATTCTTTTACTTTTTTTTATCTAAACAGAGGCCAAAGGTAATTACAAAATAAAAAAAAATAACAGAAGGAGGAATGAAATGGTAGGGAGAGATAAGAATAGACATGGGATACTTGATCTATATTGTTTGATCTTAAGTTCTCAGTCCATGGAGTTATATATAGTTGTCATAGACATTATTTCATAATATATACTGGTTTGATGAATTTTTTATAAATATTTTAGGAAAAATAATATTAACTTTTTTTATAAGTTACCATTAACATAAATACAAGTTTAAAATTTGGAGAAATCATAAGTTTTTTTTTTTTTCATAAATGTACTTATGTATAAAAGAAGTTTACCTTATTGAAAAATTAATTATTATCATTATTATTATTTTCCTAAAAGTTATAAAATGTATGCATGTTTAAACATACTTTGAAACATATCACAGATTTAAATATATAAACATATTTTTTTACTTATGAAAAGTTAGTTATAATTGTTAATAACCAATTTTACTTTTTCGATAATCAATAAAAGTTTATCAATATATTCCTTACCAATAACAATCATAAACAAATTCTACTAAAAATGTTAAAATTTAGTAGCAGTGACAATGCATATTGATCTGTTTTATTTTGCTCCATCTAGAAAATGAAAACTGTTTCATTTTGGAAGGTGGTGTTGGAATTGGAGAAGTATTCCATTTTTTTTAAGATTTGGAAGAATAAGAAATTTTGTTTTTAGTTTTTTTTTTTTACTTTTATTTCAGAATAGTCTTTTTAGAACAGTTTTTCAGAAACTGTATTATGCAACTTAAATTGAATTTCTGTTTTAATATAATTTTTATTTTTAAAACTCATTCTGAATTGTGAATTCCGAAAATCACTTTTACATCTCAAAATTCATCTCCCAAAGTAAATTTCGAAAATTATTTTTTCATCTCACAAAAGCAAGAGATGAATATTTTAAAAATATGATGGGTGCAGGAAGTAAACGAGGGACTACAAGAAGCAGTTGCCCACATTTAATTTTATAATGGTGGACTGGCCCACTGGCTGCCGGCATTACTATTTCAAAGATTTAGAGGCTCAATTAAAACCAAAGGAATACACTTATTTGTATTAGATATAATGTTTGGAGAAATATTTTCATAAACATGTACAGAAAAGAAATAAAAAACGCATTTATAGAAGAAAAATAAAAATACATTTATAAGTTAAAATTAATAAATATAAATTGAAAACAAGATTTTGAAAAATAAATAATAAAAACTAAGCTTTACAAATTAACTAATATACAAACTAATTTGATCTTATGAAAATATTAATTTCATTATTTGATTCTATTTTTTTAAGAAATGTTTAGAGAGAACTCTTTCCTAACAATTGTATATACTTATTCAACATAAACAAAACTACATATTAGTTAATTAGAAAAAGTTCTACATCTATATTTTGTATTAGTTATTCACTTTCTCATTATATGAAATCACATCACATGATAATTTGATTTTATGTGTCGATCTTACATTCATGATTTTCTTACTTTGAACTTTTAACTGACTCTGGTACATAATTTGATTTTTGAACATGACTAAACCGTTAAAAGAATAAGAAGGCTAAAAGTACGAGCTTATATTTGATAGAAAATTAAGTATAACAATATGAAGTAAAGAAGGTTCACATGCAATTTTATTTAATGGCGTCCAATATGCATGCTTTTATAGTTAAATTACAATGAGAAAAAATAACAGTAAAATAGAAATTAATTGAAACAAACTCTTCATAATTAGGAATTAACAAGGACAATTAAAATAACAATTTATTCAATATTCTCTCTCCTAAACTGGTGTCAGTTTAAATAAAAGTGTATTTTATTTTAATTTGAACAAACTCTAAGTTTAACTTCTAAAAAATTAGCAATTTGAAAGCTTTTGTAAATATATCAGCTAAATGGTTTTTATTCTTGAATTAGATGAGATCAATTACCTTTTCATTGGTGAGTTCATGCAAATAATGATATTTGACATCTATGTATTTACTTCGACCATGTAAAACTGGATTTTGAGAGAGTCTTATAGCAAAATTGTTATCACAATAAATAACAATTGTTTTTTCTTGTATGAACTGAAATTGGTTAAGAATTTTCTTTAACCAAATTGCTTGACATGCACAAGAAGTTGTTGTAACAAATTCTGCCTCTCTCAGTTGATAAAGTAACAATTGATTATTTTTTATGACCAAGATAGAGCTACCGAACTCAATATAAATACATGATCTGAAATACTCTTCCTATCATCTTGACCAGCTGCAAAATCACTATCAATAAAACCGATTAATAGATCTAGCACCCTTCTTAAAGAATAACCCAAAATCTCTAGTTTCTTACAAATAATGAAGAATTCTCTTGTCAACAAAGAGGTGATTCACAGTTGGATTCTCTATGTTTCTACTACTCAGACTAACAAAGAACATAATATCAAACTTTGTAATAGTTAAATACATTAAACTACCAACAATCTTCTTGTAGAGTGTACTATAAGTTTTGTTAGTGTACTCACATGATTACATTCTTCCATTGAGAACCTGATGAAAACTTCTTGCAATGTTCAAAATTTCTTGCATATACTTATTTTGAGAAATTAAAATTCCAAGAAGAAGATTGAATCACCTCAATACCAAGAAAATAAAGCATTATGCCTAAATTAGTCATCTCAAAATCATCCATCATTAACTTTTTAAAATTATTAAACATGAAAGTATCACTACGAAAAAAACAAAAATTACCGACGTGACAAATCTATCGAAAACTCTCAAAGTTCATCGGTAAATTAATTGTCTATAAATTTACCGACGGATTTTTGAGTCCGTCGGTAATTATCAACGGACTATCGACGGATTTCTGAGTCCGTCGGTAATTATCAACGGACTATCGACGGATTTAGGATAAATTCGTCGATAAATTTAGCGACGGATGACATTTGTCGATAAAATCAACAATAATGATATTTTACTGATTGATAAAGTTTTGTAGGTAATTTAACTTTTTCTTGTGGTGTATTATTTCCAGTAAATACAAGGTCATCCAAATATAAACAAACAATAGAAATATTCTCTTTTTCAATTTTCACAAGTATACATTCATATGGGCACTTATGAAAAACAACTTTCAAAAAATGAGTCTCAATTTTACTATACCAAGCACGTGGGGCTAGTTTTTTCATACAAGGCCTTTTTTATTCAGTAAAACTTTGTGTTCACTTCCTTTTTTAATATAACCAAGTAGTTGATAAATAAATAATTATTCCTTTAAGTCACCATTTAGAAAAGATGATTTCACATCCAGCTGAAAGATGGGCCATGATTTTTAAGCTGCAGTTGCAATCAACAATCAAATTGTCATGGCATGCTACTGGTGTCAACACTTCAATGTAGTCCACTCCAAACTCTTGCTTATAGTCTTTTGCTACTAAGTGTGCTTAAACTTGTCTATTTCACCATTCTCCTTAAGTTTTGTTTTATACACTCACTTTACTCCAATTGTCGTGACACCATTGGGAAGCTCAGTTAACTCTCAAGTTTGATTTTTTTTTTCAATCACAGCAATCTCGCCATTCATAGCCTTGCACCATTTTGACTCCTTGATAGCATTTTCAGAGGTATTAGGATCACAATCTGAAAATAGAGCAAAGTGATTGATAAGACTTTCGGATTGATAAAGTCCAACTACCTCATAATCTGACATCCATGTTGGTCTGCGTCTAACACAATGAGAACGCGAATTTGATGGTCACTAGATTGCTCATCAAATGTTGTCACTATTGGCAAAATTTCAGAAGTAGTAGGAACTCCATGTTGAGTATCTTCAGAAGAGTCATTTGAAAGAATCTATTGAGATAGATTGTCATTAACTTCCTTTTGAAAGTCTAACACAGTTGATTTTTCATTAGTAGCAAGTTTTTCATTCCAAACCTAAAAAATTTCTTCATAAAAAACAGCGTCACGATTGCTTACAATTTTCTTAGTGTTAGGATTATATAGATTATAAGCCTTAGATTGATCACTAACACTAAGAAAAATGCATTTTTCTTCTTTATCAGTTAACTTCTTTCTTTTCTCATCAGGAATATGGGCATAAGCAACACATCGAAATATTCTGAAATGGTTGACACATGGTTTTCTTCCACTTCATGCCTTCTCTGGTTTCATATTTTGAACAGACAAAGTTGGGCTTCTATTCAAAATGTGAATGCACACCGAAATTTTCTGAAATGGTTGACACATGGTTTACTTCCACTTCATGCCTTTTCTGGTGTTATATTTTAAACAGACAAAGTTGGGTTCCTATTCAAAATATGAATGCTTCATGCAAATGCTTTAGGTCAGAATGTCTTTGGGACAACAATTCTTGTTAAAATGCTTGTACCATGTTAAGAATAGTATGATTCTTCCACTGACAAACACTATTCCATTTAGGCATATAAGCTGCTATTAGTTGCCTCTTGATTCCATTGTCTTCACAAAATTTTATGAACTTATAATGAGATGTGTACTCTCCTCCACAATTAGTACGAAGAGCAATTAAAGGCCTACCACTTTCTTTCTCAACAAGCACTTTAAAGTGCTTGAAAACATGAAATGCTTCTCATTTTTCCTACAAAAAATACATCCATGTTTTTCTACTAAAGTCATCAATGAAGATTATAAAATATCTTTTACCACCATTAAAGTTTGGTTTATGGTCCACAAAGATCTGAATGAACAGTTCTGAACATGCTTTGCTCTTCACGAAGTGCCTTGTAGAAATGAACTATATGATTATTTGTTAAGAACATAACTTTCACAATTTTCAGTAGAAACTGTAATTTGAGAACGACGAGTCACCATATTCTTTTGATACAATGTTTTCAGTCCATTGAAATTTAAGTGACCATATCAAAAGTGCGATAATAGTAAAACCATCATTCAATAGTGTACAATTTACTTTAATAGCTAAACTACAATGGAAAATAACAGTAAAATAGAAACTAACTGAAACAAACTCCTAATAATTAAGAACTAACCTAAACTACAATGAATAATAATAGTAAAATAGAAACTAACTGAAACAAACTCCTAATAATTAAGAACTAACCTAAAGATTAGAACAAACAAAAGATCCTAAAGACTAAATAAAACAAACTAAAAACTAAGTCAAATAACAATTTATTGAACAATACTAAGACTTTGAAGATGGTAATCTACATCAATATCTACCAACTATGATAAAGTCATCATCATCAAGAACCTGAACATCTTTTTCTCCAACAAAATGCTCTCGACCCATTTGCTCCACCAAATTGACAAACTCTATCCTTTTATCAACAGGCAAGGGAACATGGGGTAGCCTGAAAACTGGTTTGATGACCCCAAGTTGAGCAAGAGCAGTGTTCAAAGCAATAGGGATAGGCTCTTGAGAAAGCCAGTCAAACAGAGGAATCAGCTTTGAATTCAGTGTAACATTCTTCTTTTCAAACATGAGTTCTCTCATCAAACCAATAACCAGGTTGGCAGCAACAGATTGAACTCCAACAGCACCAAAATCCCATCTAGCATCGTGGCTTATTTTATCAATTCCTGTCCATACAGCAATCCCTTGATCTGCATAGTGTTTGATCCTCTCAGTTCCCACACACTCCTTGACACCAACAAAATTAGGACTCTGAGCCAAGGTTTGAACTACACTAGGAGGAATATCTTGATTAGTCCTTCTAGGTATGTTATATATAATGATGGGGCCTATGGAAAGTACACTGTTGTAGTGAGCAACCAAACCATCCAAAGAGGTTTTACCATAGTAAGGGTTTATATGAAGTGCAGCATTCATTCCAACAGCAAAACCTCTCTCAGTGGCCTTAATTGCCTCTGATGTGCAGTTGCTTCCAGCATTACCAATAACCTTAACTTTGCCCCCAAAATAGTTAACTGTGTGTGCAATAAGCATTATTTGTTCACTCCAGGTCATAAGTTGGCCTTCCCCAGTTGAGCCTGCAACAAGAATACCTTCACTGCCATTTGCAATCTGCATATCCACCAAGTTATCATATGCATCAAGATCAAATTGGCCGCTAGGTAGGTATGGAGTTTTAACAGCAGTTATCAATCGCAGACTCCTAATGTCCTCCATGGATGTCCTGCACAAACAGTTCATGCAAAATTTATTTCCATGAACAAGTTGCCACAAAGCTTACTCTGTAAATCTTGAGATGTCTGTGAACATAATTTGCAAAATTTAGTTAGCAAGTGTAGCTTTGTCAACAAAAACCAGCCAAGTCATGAGGCTAAAAGTGCATAAGCATCTATACTTTTCTAGCACATTCCTTAGAAGTTAAAATATACATGCCAGTTGCAGATTGTATCATATAAATTGTTATAAAACTGCATTGCAGATCAAAGATACAGAACATGATAGAACGTGCAAGCCTTGTGGATATATCCAAACTAAATCTCAAACCATAGATTCCAAAATCAATTCGTGAGGCTTTCAGAATTTGTACCCAGAGAAGAGATTTCAAATGTTTCAACATAGTACACATAATACAGAAAATAACTTCTTGTTGGAATAATAACAAATAGAATGTATACAATTTAACAGGAGAAATTACTTCATTATTCAAAAATCCACCTATTTTTAACCACAGAACTGCTTATTGGGAGGTGAAAATCATTTCTTGCAGATGCTTGTGGAGGCTTCCAGTATATATTTCTGGGATCTTTTCTGCACAAACACAAAATAGAGATTAAACTCACCAAAATTTGGATTAAGGGCCAGAAGATTTGGTATTTTTTCTGCCCAGCTGGCACCAATCACTGATTTCAGTACATGTTTGAGAAAAGATTAACTTTTCAAAACCTCTCATATTTGGAACTGAATAAGATAAATGATCATTCTCCAAAATAAACTGAACAAAATATGCACTTCCTAACTTCTGAAGATAACTCCCACTAACCTCATGTCTCTTCTACATGTTAATTTCATCAAAAACTGCAAATTAAGAAACCTCAACAACTATCATCATACTTACATACCAATGAAACAACATATACATGCACATAAACCAAAGTCAGAATTAACAATGTTCAGGAACACATTAAGATCACTGTAGAAAACAAAAATCATGATAACAATTTTAAAAAATGAATTTTAAATTTAACTTAAACATCAACAAATAAAGTAATCATGTATTTAAATTTAAAAACTAATGATAAAATAATAGTTTTCGTTTACCTGCTGTTGGTACAAGTTCTGGCAACGGAGCAGAAAAACACGGAACCAGGTGCTGGGAACGACATGCTACAACTACAATTCAACATGGTCTCTTGACCCGAACTGAAACTGATACTAAGATCCGACCCGATTGAAGCTCTGAACAACGGTTTCGTTTGAAACAGTTGGAAAACATAAGACAATCGAAAGGGTTTGCAAGCGTTGACAAAGGAATCAGTGTTTATGTGTATAAATAGTAAAATACTTTGTAAAATTTATCAGAAAATATCATAATCCTTAAATAGATTTTTTAATAAAATACTATATTTTAGCATAAAGTGGAAGTTTTATAGAATTAATAGTGAGATCATTATGGTTGAGAATCTCATGTTTTTCTAACGCCAAGAGATCCATTCCAATTGAATGAAATAACGTGGATTAAAGTAATTAAAATTTATTGATGTTTTATTCTAATTAATAAAATTATATCTCAAATTTTCTTTTTTCTTCAGTTTTTCCTCGATCATTACGAGGAATTTAAAGATTTAACTTGTCAATTATTTTTCTCAGAATATTTTTTATTATATAATAAAATTATATAAGTATGTCTCATCACACTGCAATATTTGTTCCTCCAAATAATCCATCTCATACCATCCGAACACCATAACTGCAAGCCCATTTATACCATCGGAACACCATAAGTGTCACTTTTTCATCCATACTAATAAATAGTTTTTCTATAGTAACTTTTATTTGGTTGAAAGCATATTTTTTCTCATAAGTAAACTTATTTAAATTTTTTATCCATATTAATAAATTAGACCTTTGTATGAGAGTTAGATCATCCTTAAAGTAATCTGTTTTATTTAATTTATTTTTACTTATAAAAATAAATTAAACTCTCTTTTAATTAATATAAAATAATTTTGGTACAATTATAAGAAATATGCTAGTAACACTCTTTTAAATGTAATGAGTCAAAACTCATTGAAAATTAGAAAAAAAAAAATATAGCAACGTAAGTCTAATTAATCATCTCAAATTTTGAAAGTGAGTAAGAACTTGTCAGAAAGTATTTCCCCAATACTTATAATTTATTTATTGTCACTTTCTTTCCCATAATCATTAAAAAATCTTTAAGAAAATTTATCTACCTTCATCTTCTTTTTATTTATTTATTTAAACTAAATATTTTTATATATATTAGTCCTCATTAATTCTATCAGACATCCATCTTTCTTTTATTTCACTTATAATCTAAATATACGGTTTAAAAAACAACACAAAACCACTTACAAATTGTTGTATAATCAAATTAACTAAACTTTTTGCTGGTAACCTTTAACATAGTTTCCCATTTTAGACAAGTCTTTCCCTCACAAAGCTTAAATTTAATATTTATTTTGAAAGACTAATTTATATAATAATAATAATAATAATAATAATAATAATAATAATAATAATAATAATTTTGGTACACCCAATAGTTTCACATTATTTAGGAGTCGAGACCAAGGTCAGTTTATATACACTTTTCTTCCTTAATCCTCCGAAGTACCTTTTAAGAACAAAACCGTGACAGAATAATTGAGATTCAAAGCAGACAGCACCTCAAATACCTAAACGGACTTAGTATCGGAATAATAGTAATAAAAATAATGTTTAATTGGTTCCAATGAATATTTTAATTTATAATTAACCAATTCTGCGTATACAGTTAAGGACCTTGGGCAGGATTTTGCAGGTTGTTGGTGATGAAACAGCAATCCAACTAGCAAAGCAAAGTTTCTGCCACATTTGTAAAGGCTGGTATGAGGATAGGTCTAGTCTAGTGTGATTGAACTTAGTCCATCAGCATGACAGATTGCAGATAAACACAGAGGTTTCTCTTCACTTTCAAGTTTCAAATGCATGTATTTATGGCACCCTTTAGCGACCACCACACAACTATTAAGACGTGCAAGATCCCAGCCTCAGAACAATGCCAAATGGATCAACTTACTGTTCATACTCTGAAAAATGTGAGAACTAGATTCCTTCAACTTCAATTTTCCCCCCACTTTTTCTCATGTGTTTCTCTTTGTCTCTCATGGGATCATATCATAGTTTTAACTTTCTGCCTTGCTTTAAAATCTTCATGCTCACTACTTCTCTCTTTTATATCTGGACTTCTTCATATCTTGATTCCATCATATAAAAAAATTTACTAACTACTTTTATGGTTAGTGCCACCATCAAAGTTTAGCTTTAATTCCACTAAATATTACACTCGTCTAAGTCTGATATTATACACTCTTCAATATTCTATTTCCAACACACCCTTTTGAAATTTTGGATAAAATTCAAATTTTCACATGCTATTAAATCAGCATAATCATACTATTATTGTAAGTAAAATTAGTATTTGGTTCAATAATGAAGTGGAGAAAATTTCTGTCAAGACAAAAAATAAAGAAAAAATTCATATGGGTATCAAACTGTTGACACTAACAAATTAATGCATGTCTTGAAAAAAGAATATTGGACATGTTGAATCCAGTTTTAGATCCTCATACACCATATAATTCAACTTCTTTTATTTGGATTATTTCGTTGTCAAGATCAGTGTTCAAAATTTTGTATTTTAGCGTCTGACTATATGTATTTTTTCTTATCATAAAGGTTTGGTTATTTATTTAATAAACAAAAGTAGTCCTTTTCATTGGACATCAAATTGAAATTTCATACCGTTTGGATTGAGCCATAAAAGTGCAAAAACAAGATGCCCATATCCAAAATCTTTAACCTATTATAAGTTTTAAACAATAATTCTGAACTTGTCTCTTCCCCTATATTGGATAGAGTCGCTTATTTTTTGTAATATATATATATATATATATATATATATATATATATATATTATCATATTCTTTAATTTCCTATTCAAGAGGAACTGATACAATGAACCTCGTATACCAAAACAAAGGATAACCTTGACATTTTCCGCTTCCTTCAATTTTAAATACAGTTTGGTAAGTTTCCAAGGCTTTTAAGGTTTTTAAAAAACTTGCAATTGTGGTATAATTTAAATATTATCATTTGAGAAACCAAATGGTTTAACACTATTTGAAATTTTTTACCCTTCCAAAGATTGTTTCTATAGATTTTCCTTAAAAATTGCAAGAAATGAGTTTCTAACAAATTTCCATGTGAATTTTGGGAATACGAAATATTCGTGAGAAAAATCTCCATCAAATATGAAAACTTGGATGACTTTAGCAACGTAAGTTTTAGAAGTTAACATTTAATTTATTTGTTGGACATAACACTGGCTTTACAAGGTGTTACAGACAGTCACTAACTTTTTTTAAAGATAAAAAAGTAGTTAATTCGTGTCATATATCATAATAAAAAAATCTAAATTTAGAGGAATGAAATTCAATAAAAAGATTTTCATAATATAAAATCAAAATTAGTTTATTTTAAAGTGACTAAAACCATGTTAATTCTTGTTTCCATTTCCATGTTTCCTATTTCAAGGCCTGTTATAAGCCTCTTTAAAAGAAAACAAAAATCCATATAAGTTAGAAGTCTTTATCATCACAAGAAATAAAAACAATAAATTTTTACCAAATATTAAAATGACCAAGATTAAAAGTTTTAACATTCAATGATTATTTTAAAATGTCAAATATATTTTATGTTTTCACTACAAGAATGTTGGACCAATGTTAACGTTACACATTAGTGGTTAGAGAATAACATTAAAAAGAAGATATTACTAAAGTTGATTGAGCCAACATTAAGATAAAAATAAATAAAATATTCATATTCACATAGACTAAGTTGATGTAATGTGTAATTTTAAAATAAAAATTTATGAAATATAATTTGTGTTAGGTTTGTCTGAGATTAAAATTACAACATTTTAACATTAGTTTAGACCGAATATAAACAAAAATAATATTAATTAAACATTTTAAATCATTGGGTGAGCTTAATCAACCCTATTTTTTTTATTTATTAATAGAAGTGTCCATCCACTTAACGTTATAATTAATAATAGGTTAGTATCGACTTGACTGGTACTAAATGAGTGGGATAAAAAATAAAAGATGAATTAATGTTTAGAATATGTTTCTATTTTTGTCCCCTTCTGCTAAATATTGTCACTAACTCTTAGAAATCTTTCAATCCCTAATAGTGTTGATGAGTATGAAACCTCAATAGGCCCCAAAGTTAGTCTTCCGAATTGAGGCCCCAAAGTTAGTCTTCCGAATTGAGTTAGTGTGTGAAGCAAAACATGGGCTTTTGCTTCCGCACCTCCACAAATTTGAATATCCCTTAAATACCCTTAGCAGAGTATTAAGAGGGTCTCCTGCACTTGATCTGCGGCGAGTGGCGTGGAGCTTGTGGAGGAGCTGCACAGTGGTGGTTGAGCTTTTGAAAACATTTTCCGACAACATTTCTATCGCTGCAAGAGGTAAGTATTGTTCTTCATTAGGTAGGGGTGCATTTTCCGTTTCGCAGTGAACATTCATATTTCTAGAAAACAAAATCTGGACGGTTGATAGGGTGTAAGAAAATCATTATTGAAACACATTTTTGTAAAAGGATTTTTAGTTTACGGAAATCAATTTTTCGTAAGAGGGGGGTGGGGAATGGGTTTTACGGAAAACGTTTTTCATAAGAGGAGGTACCCAGTTACGGAAACCATTTTCCAAAACATCACAAAGCATTCCGAAAAACGTTTTTCGTAATGCATTTTATATCATTACGAAAAACGTTTTCTGGAATGCTTTGTGATGTTCCGGAAAATGTTTTTCGTAATTGGATACCTCCTCCTACGGAAACGTTTTTCGTAAAATCATGTTGCAGTGTTGTCCTCCGGATTGACTTTTCCGTAATAATGGAATTAATTATTGGATTTACTTTTTGTTCAATTTTGTTGTTTTATGTAGAAAGACTATGGATATGGAATTGTTCACCGGCATTTCTGATGAAATGGACATATGGTGTGGTGATGATGTTGATATGTGGGAGTCATATAGTGGTGATCGAATAAGTAATGAATCTCTGGGTGATGTCTGCAAGAATGCTTTTGATACCGATAAGGTGAAAGTTTAATGCATAAATCTATTTTAATAAATCAATATGGGAAAATTATTTTGAAGAACAAAGTTTAGTGTTTTGTTATGTTTAATGCAGGTATTTGCTTCTCGGGATGAGTTGTTGAAGTGGGCAAGAATGACTACTTATGGCTTTGAATTTGTCATTATTATATTAAGGTCAGATACTGCAAATGGTCAACGAGGAAGGAAGACATATGTTCTTTTGGGTTGCGAGAGAGGAGGTAAATACAGACGTTATAAGAAGAATTTAGATGTTAGTGAGAATGGAAGTAGAAAATGTGATTGTCCATTTAGACTAAGAGGAAGGCCAATGAATGACGGAGAAGGATGGATCTTGAAGTTAGCTTGTGGGTCTCACAATCATGACTTGGCAGAAACTTTGGTGGGTCATCCATATGCGGGTAGGTTGACAAATGAGGAGAAGAGCACGCTTGTTGAAATGACTAAGACATCAGCAAAGCCTAGAAATATTTTGATAACTTTAAAGAAGCATAATGAGAAGAATGTGACCACAATTAAACAGGTTTATAATGCCATCAATACATATCGAAGAACAAGAATAGGTCACAGAACAGAAATGCAACATTTGATGATGTTGCTTGAGTGAGACATGTATTTGCATTGGTGTAGGTGTAATCAAGGCACAAATGTGGTGCAAGATTTGTTTTGGACACACCCAGATTCAGTTAAATTACTAAATTCATTTAACATTGTATTGATGATGGATAGTACTTATAAGACAAATAAGTACAGGCTTCCATTACTTGAGATTGTTGGTATGACGTCAATTGGGCTGAAATTTTCTGCTGCATTTATTTTAGTCAAAGCAGAACGTGAAAATAACTTTGTTTGGGCCCTTGAAAGATTGAAAGGGTTGTTTACGAGAGTTGATGCATATCCTAAGGTAATAGTAAGTGATAGAGATCTTGGATTGATGAAAGCAATAAGAGTTGTGTTTCCTGAATCTTGTAATGTTTTGTGTCGCTTTCATATTGACAAAAATGTCAAAGCAAAGTGTAAAATGATAGTTCATCTGAGAGAGGCATGGGATCAAGTCATGGAAGCTTGGGGATCTATAGTTGATTGTGAGACAGAACAAAAATTTGAAGATTGTGTCATAGCCTTTAAAGTTGTTTGTTCTCCATGGCCCATATTTGTTGATTATGTGCTTAGTACTTGGGTACTTCCTTATAAGGAAAAATTTGTGAAGGCATGGACAGATAAGTTGATGCACTTAGGTAACACAACAAGTAACAGGTATGTGACATAGTAATGTTTTTGGTTCTATAGTTTGATATAATATTTCATATATGTAATATCTAATATTTATTTTTGTAGAGTTGAGTCTGCTTATTGGAATTTGAAAAGGATGCTTCAGACATCCATGGGAGACATATGCTTTTGTTGGGATTCTGTTAACAAGATGATCATCCTGCAACATAATGCGATTAAAGCTTCATTTCAAAAGAGTTTGAATGTAGTTAGTCATTTGTTCAATGTAATAGCATACAAGAATTTGGTTGGGTTTATTTCAAAATATGCATTACATGTTATATCAGAAGAGATGAATCGACTTAAATATGTTGGCTTTGAAAAAGAGCACTGTGGTTGTACTATTAAATCAACGTTTGGACTGCCTTGTGCATGTGAATTGGCTTCGTTTGGTTTAGGGAGCATACCGCTACAATCAGTTCATATATTCTGGACACGGTTAAGCTTTGCAGATATCTCATTACCTGAAACTCCATTTGAGTTGTCAATCCAACAAAAGTTCGATGTAATCTATAAACGGTTCACAGAGGTTGATATTGCGGGCAAACTTGTCATCAAGAATAAATTGCGTGAAATTGCATTTCCAAATAAAACATCTATAGGAGTACCACAGTCCAAAGTCAAAACAAAAGGTGCAGAAAAGGGTTGGGCTAGGTAATTTGCAAGATCAACCAAGCGAATACCCTCTTATTTTGAGAATGTTGATGCACTCCATTCACAACAAGATAGTTCATCCACTAAAAAATTGTGCAATGCAGTGAAGGAAAAAACTCCCTTATTTAAATCCATCCCAATGGTTGATCAATTTCCTATTGGAATCCATCCTTACATTATTGATGTTGTTGATGTGGTCGCAGATGGCCATTGTGGTTACCATGTTGTTGCAGCATTGTTGGGAATGGGAGAAGAATTATGGGTTGTGGTTCGTATGGATTTACATAAAAAGCTTTCTCACTTTCGGGTTGAGTACCTTCAACTTTTTGGGGGTCAAGATCGATTTGAATTTTTAAAAAACTCACTCCTTGTTGATGGGTTGTCTACGGTATGTAACTAATATTGTTATGTTTTGCAGGCAGGTTCAGATAAGTGGATGAGTATACCTGACATAGGATGTCTAATTGCCAATCGGCATAACGTGATTGTGGTTTGCTTATCTTTGAAACAATCAATCACAATTTTTCCTTTAAGAACACAACCACCAAATGATTTGAAATTGCATCGAATAATTTATATAGGACATGTTTATGGCAATCACTTTGTCCAGGTATTTGTCATTGATTTAATACTATCCTTTAACATAATTTACTATATCATGTGTTCATTACTTGTGGTTTTTGTGCAGGTAAAATTGCATGATGGTTGTCATATTCCCCTTACTGATTTGTGTTGTCAGCTCATTGTTATGCGATTACAAAATCTTGGGAAATTCCTTACACAAGTCGGATGCAAGTTTTTACACAGTTGGTGGGGACTAGAAGACCTTTTTAGCTTTTGTGTTTTGTCATTTCAAAAGAGTTATGTTCTCATGTTTGTAATTAAACCATATGATTGAAGACTTATGATGTTATTTACGATGTTCTTTATGTCAAACATTGAAACAAATTAGTTAGATATAATTAACTTACTAAAGAAGTCATAAATTTCAATTCAAAGCTTCTACATGTCTGGTCCTTACTACATAATGTCATTACCAAATAAGTTAGCTACATATGCAATCACTAATATCATTACATCAACTGAAGAGGACGTTCTTCTACATTCTAAACATAAAAACATAAATATCAACATCTGCACCGTCTGACATAAACCGCTGTCTAGTCGGTGGCTCCTCTACCTAGCATAAGTGTTGTCTGTATGCCATCCCATACAGGTGTTCCCTCAGGGACATGACCTTCATCCACCAAGGACTGCAATGTCTCAGACATTCTCCTAATAATGCCCTGTAAATAGAAACATATAACTGTGTCATAAAATATTTTATTTATATAATGTTGTTGAATAAGTACAAATAACTAACCATAGCAGCAGACTCGTGCTGCACATGCTGTGTGTCATCATCATGTGTCTGGCCATCATCAACATCTGCACCTCTCATGGGGCAACAATCGCAGGTCGATCATGATCAAGCATCTGAATGATATAAGGATATGAGACCAAGCGGAACCACTCCATATATCCTTCCACGTATTGTCCTGCGCACTCTATGGGTGTGACGTCTTGAACAACATGAGCATGAAAGTGGATCCACCGACGGTCCAATTCCTCAATAGATTAGTCTGCTTGAAGATGCAAGGATGGGTGTCGAGGGATCATCTGCACGAATCCATATTGCCTGAGAACACGCTCAGGCAAGTGCATGTGCCTCCATCTTTGGCATCTAATGAACCCGGAAAACAATGAAATCCAATCAAATGGATGTGTCTGCCTATGCTCCTCATATGGCATAAAGCAAATATCAAATAGCAGAAGATTATCAAGGTCAAATCTAACAACAGCAACCGAAGACAACCTATCAATCTAATAACGCTTACACCTAGGCTAGTCCTCGATATAATCCGTGTGCAAATGTCTCTGACCTATATTTGGAAAACGCTCATATATCCAAGCCTACCATTTAATGAAAATAAACGCAATTAAAATAAATATAACATATTCATTAAAAACATTACCAGCTCATTAATTTAAACAATAAAACAACTAACCTGCAACAACGTCGCATATCCACCTAGCTGCTTTGTAGATCCATAACTTGCATCCCCCAACTGTTCATATAAATAGGGCAAGGCAGCTGCCGCCCATGAAAATTCCCCAATCACCCTCAAATCAACAAAAAAACCCATGAAACTAACATTCACTGAAGTGGCACTCTTATTTGCAAAAATAGTCCCTCCAACTAGGTGGAGCAAATAAGCTCAGGAGCTATAGTCCACTCTCTGTTACTACAAGCATCCTCATATACCTCCCTTAACCAGCTCAATTTGACATGTCCACCCGTACACTGCCTAGTCTTTGTGTCAGCATTACTACGATCAACATTAAGGACCTCAACTAAGAGATCTGTAGCTGTCTCAGCATCCAAGGTGGGGTAGGTGTAAAACCGACCAATAACTGAGGGGTGTAACAATGTAGACACATCATCTAAAGTGATGGTCATCTCTTCGATAGGGAGGTGGAATGAGTTTGTTTCGGGGTGTCACCTCTCTACAAAGGCTGACAATAAACCTTTGTCTACCATCTCATAGTTGCATCCTACCAACGAACTTAAGCCAAACAACTCAACTGCTGCTTCATTCCTTCTATATGGCAGACCAAACTTGCTCAATTTTTTCCATGGGATACCACCTTCAGCTTACCACGGTCCTACACCAAAACATACAATCTTAAATCATACGACAATGAAAAACCAAATATTAAGTCAAATAAATTTACTTACCACGCCATTCCACAATTGCATAGCAACGTGGTTTTCATAATTAACTAACAATGACGTATCATAAGGTCCTCCTGGATAACCTTCGACCTCTACAACATGAACCTCTTCAGCGACATTGCCTCCAAAGTCATCCTCAATAGCAATGTTTGAGGTATCACCTCGCTCTCTTCGTCTGACATAAGCAGTTGGTCGTACCCTCTCTGGTTGAGATCCTGCACCTCTTGTTCTCACCATCCTCTGTATTAAAAACAATCACCAAATTATGTTAATAGCATCCGTAATGCAATGTTTTTTAAGAAATGACGTTTGTTACGAAATCTCTTTTCCGTAACAAACGTCATTTCTTAAAAAACATTGCATTACGGAAAAGGTTTTCCGTAATGCACTATAATTTTTTTAAAAAATAAACTACGACAAAGGTTTTCTGTAGTCCAAAAGTTTTTGAAAATAATTTTCATTACAGTAAGGATTTTCCGTAATGCATAGTAATTTTGAAAAAAACTACATTACGAAAAAGCCTTTCCGTAACAGTCTGCATTTTTGAAAAAAAATACAATTACGGAAGACCCTTTCCGTATCAATCTCGGAAAAAGATTTCCGTAAATAACAGTAAATTCTTCGCACCTCCACCATCACCCCCTATTATCTACACCTCCAACACTCAATAATCCATCCCTATAAAGCAATTCAACCCCAACATTTCTCAAATCAACAACAAATCACTTACCTCTACTCTCGCAATCTCCAATTTGTACACCTCTCCGAAGCTCCGGTCTCTCTTCCACCATTGCAGTTCTCTCGCATAACTCTGCAGGACCTTCCACTACAGCCACACCTCTGCACCACAAGCACAGAACCTCGAGCTTCCACCACAAAAGACACAACACCTCCAATCTTCCACCACACAGCAACAGCACATCGTTCAATCTTCCACCGCGCAACTCGCAGCCTCCACCAACCTAGCCCCTTTTGTCTTCTTTAGCAGGGGTATTACAGTCTATTTGTATGAATTGTAAGGGTGCAGGAAGCAATTGTGGGGGTGCAGGAAGCAATTCCTCAAAACATGTGCTGAGCAACAATCTTCAACTAGAAGTTCAAGAAGCTTAAACTTGTTGGTGATGATATCTGTGGTGGCGTTGAGGCTTGTGTCGTGGAGGTGAAGGTCACTATATTGATTGACCTAAAAGTGAAATTTGTAAAATTAAATATTATAAAATTATAAGACATTTATTTAATTTGAAGAATTTTGTTGATTTTGAACTATTTTTGGTCTTAGAATTGTAAACATGTTATTCAATTTAGATTGTAAAATTTTTTTGTTAAATTGATTTGACAATACTTGCATATTGTCATTTAGCATTAAAACTTTGTTTAGTGCTTGATGCAATCAAAGTAATTAAAATGAGAAGACAATTTTCTTGATAACAACTAATGAAACTCACATATAGGTATGCATTGAGAAGATAAAACTGTTATTTGATTGTTTATGTATGATATATATTACTACAAGAAAACAAGTAATTAGCTACTAAAAGATGTGTGGATTGTATGACCTACGGAAGAAGCGTGGGCCAAACCTACTCTACCACGTAGAAACCCACACATATAAGAAAAAAATTTAAATAAAAAATAAATTCAGTTTGCGTGGACTATACCCACGTAACCCATAAAAAAATATAAAAAAATAAAAGAGAACATTGTGGCGCAAAAATGTGTGGGCTGGACCCATGAATAATAGAAAAAAAAATAAAAACTAGAGTATGCTTGGGCTAGACCCATGCAGAAAGCTAAAAAAAAATAAAAGAAATAAAATAAAAAGAGTATGCGTGAGCTAGACCCATACACAATGAAAAAAATTAAAATAGAAAATAAATGCATTATGTGTGGGCTAGACCTACACATAATGCAAAAAAGAAATTAACTATAAAAATTTAATTATAGGTAGCGTGGGCTAGACCCATGCAAAATGTAAAAAAAAATTCAAAAAAAAAAACCAAGCGAGGACCAGACCCGCACACCAAAATATTATTTAAAATTAATCAATTGCAAGTAGCGTGGTCTGGTGGTTAAGTTTATTGAATTAATAAGTATAATAATAATCGTAACATGATAAAAAAACTCCTCTGGTTTGATGGTTAAGGGTCCTGTCCAAGTCCTAAGAGGTTTTGGGTTCGAGTTTCTCCTGTTGCACTTTCTCCGTTAATGGTAGGTAATAAAAATAGTATAAATAGTGATAGTAATAATAAGATATTTTATAATTTTTTAATATTTTTTTATTATGAGCGTGGGCCTGGCCCCCGCGAGCTTCTTCTATTTCTGCATGGGTCAGACCCACGCAAAGCCGCCGCTATTTGCATTTAGTTCATGGCCCACACTTATTTCATGTTGCTTCCAAGGTTTTAACGTCCACTGCTTGACCCACGCTTTACCGACTCAATAACGTAGGCTTTTGTATCTTTGCGTGGGCTTTTGGCCCACGCTAAAACTAGTATTTTTTTGTAGTGTATGTTGCATGCATGTTTAATGACAAAGGCCTCCAATAAAACATTAAGTTTAAACAAAATAATTCAAAATAAAATCCTATTAACTTTTGGGACATGAAACAATATCTGGTTTGGATGGAAAATTAAGGAAACCAAACCATCAACATAATTAAAGCAATCCAAATATGTAGAATCATCCACGTGCAACTTTTTGGTTACTATCTTTAATGTTTTTCTTTGCCTATATAAGATACATTCTGTGGTGAGTATTAGTTAGGCAAGCTAATGGCAATAAGAGACGTTAGGGGATTCTCCATCCTAATTTTATAACTATTATAACATTTGTAGATGAGGCTAGAGTAGGTACACATGATTCTTTGTGGTAGAAGGACACTAGAAAAAAAATGTCGAGAAGAACAAAGGGTTAATTGGTTCAATATAAATATAAAGTGGAACATAGGTATTTAGGGAGATATATCATTGTGTGACGCCTTATTAAAAGAAAGATTCTCAAGAATTTACATGAATTCAATTACAAAAAAAGCTAGTCCAGGCAAGGCTGAATGGTGGAACACAAATATATGGGTATGGAACTTGTCTTGGAGAAAGGGAGTGGTTTGAGTGGGAGGAATGTATAGTGTCTAGTTTCATGAGTGAGGTGGAAAGGATAACACTAAACAAGAATAATGAGGATGAATGGGTTTGGAAGGATGAGTATCATTAAATCAACATATAAGAGGTTAAGGTACACTAACAGAAACAAAATAGAAGTCCATATACCTCTCTCGAAAAACAAAAGCCTTACTAAATGTCCAACAATTTGCTACACGTGATAATCTACTTAATAAAGGGGTGAACTTGGATAGTAAACTTTGTGAGATATGTGGGGATGGTGATGAAAATGTCTCTCATATATTTTTTACATGCAAAATAAAAGCACATATTTGAACTATGTGATAAGTGTCAATTTTGAGTATTTTTATACATGAGAAAGCTTGAGTACTTGTGGGTTTAAGTGTTCTTTGAGATAGTAATTATATCCAATTTGAGAGTTTTTGGATCTAAATTTAGATTTTGAGTACAGAGTTAAAGGAAATTATTTGATCTCAATTATTGTGAAATATTAGGTATAAAAGAATGAAGAAAATAAGAGATTGGAAGACGTATGAAGAAAATAAATAAAAAGTTTAAAATAAAAAAATCCCAAGCGAAAAGTCACTTAACCTAGGTCCAAAAACGAGTTTAAAGGGGCAATTTTAGTTTTTCTGAAGGGATCTAGACCTGGAGAAACGAGAGCAGCCGTCAAGGACGAAAGAAATTCATCAATTCTTCTTCTTCTCTGGCAATCTTTCTTTCCTTGGATTGTAATGGCTACCATGAGTAGCTAATTTTTCATCTTTGGGATTGAATGTAATATTTTAAACTCATTTGTATTTTGGTGATTTTTATATATAATATTCAGTTTCTACTCAATTGGTATTTTTATCTTGTGCTTAATGGTAGATTTTATCTTAATAATAGAGTCTTAATTTTGATTCTTGAATTTAACTGGGAAGTACTTTTAAGTTTCTGACCTAATGAAAATACTGAATATATTAGAATTCTAGGGATAGGTTTCGATGTATTGATTGCGTATAACATCTGTTCTTAATGTTGGGTAATTTACTAAATAGCTGAGGGATCAGTGTGTAGTAAATTTTCTTATGAATTTCATGTCAGAGGAATCAGTGTGAATGATTTTTATATGTGCATCAATTGTGAGCAGTTATAGATATTGTATGTTTTTATCAAATCCAAAATATGAATGAAGGAGATAGATGAAGTTCAATCCCAGAGTCCTTCTAGATCTTTTAAACCCTTTTTGATAATCGTTATTTATCTTTTAATTGCTCTTTTATGTTTATTGAATCAAATCATCCTGAAAACCATAATTGCTTAGTAAGTAGTGAAAACTGAGATTTATAAGCAAAATTGTTGTTTGTGGGATCGACATTTGTACTTTAAAAATCTATATTACTTTTGACTCGGTACACTTTCTGAAATAGGTCAACACTATGTGTGACCTATGGGCTGGTGTACAATCTGCATACCATAGTATTACACATATTCAGTTATGTCAATTTGAACAGATAGGTCTAAACAATAAGTGCAACAGAGTATGGAAGTGCATATGGATGGCTAGAATTTGAGTATTTGGAAGTACAAAAACAATATCAAATTTAGGAATTCAAAAGTGGACGCCCAAGAGATTTTAATTGTCGTTCAACTCAAATCTGGACATGGATCACACACAAGCACTCCAAGGATCTTTTTTTCTTATTCTAACTGGTGAATATGTGTCCAATGGCATGTATTGAATCCATATATGCAAAATATACTATAGTAGGACGGGCACAAAAAATCTTTATTTTCTAAGTATACCTATGGCAAGTATAAATTAAAAGTTCTGCTCTTATTTGCAATCTGTAAGATGCATGAGAAAGGTATAATGTTCTGTTAGTGTAGAATCTAGGTATGCAAAGTTATAGGGAAAGTTGCAAGAAATTTGTAATACGAGAGATTGATATTGTATTCAGACAAGGACATGTTTTGAGAGAAATTGCCACCAATGCTGACCAAGTTTTCATACATTGGTGTTGAAGAGTATCATACATCCATTTAAAAAGTTGGTGTATGTGTTAACAGTTGCGAAGGAAATGACACCACCTATGGCCAAGCCTATTATCCTCCTGAAGAAGAATGTACATTGAGGTTTGTCAAGATGGATTTTGAATAGTGTGTGAAAGAAAGAAGGGACTGATAAGAGTTTTTAATGAGTAGTTGTATAAACAGTGCAATTTCTGCTATTGTATCATAATCATGGTTTAAGGCATCTAACTGGTGTGGCAACTTCTATACTAGCAATTATGATCCTTGAGGTTTAGAAAATAGAATTTTAAATGCGTATTTTGGAATGTAAAAAGTTTTGCAGTTGAAAAAGAATGATAATTAGAATTTAAAATAGGAATGTTATAACACTACAAGAAAAAAACTATTTAGAAACCAATTTTTAGCTACCAAATGAAATTGTTGCTAATTGTGACGAAAATAGGTACCAAATTAAATTTTGGTTGCTGAATAATCACAAAATAAAAGTAATAATTGAATTAGTGACCAATTAAGTCAAGATAATTTGTATCTAACATTAGCTACCAAAGTTTCAGTGACCTATACCATTAGATTCTAAATTAGTCTCTAAGTTAAATTGGTATCTAATTAACTTAGAGACTAATTTAGAATTTAATGGTATAGGTCACTAAAACCTTGGTAGCTAATATTAAATACCAATTATCTTGTCTTAATTGGTCACTAAATTTAATGATTACTTCTATTTTGTAGTTATTTAGCAACCAAAATTTAATTTGGTGACTATTTTGGTCACAATTAGCAACCAATTCATTTGGTAGCTAAAAATTGATCTCTAAATAACTTTTTTCTTATACTGATAACTTAACACTACATAATGTTACACTAGTCAAAAGTCCAACCCCTATTTTGATCCAATTTTTGTAAGAAGATTTTGTAAAGGATTGGGACAATCCCATTTTCCAATTTAATTTTTATGTTATTACTAATATAAAAACTATTACAACTTGTGACCATTCTGTCACAATTTTTCTTACTTACTTTCTTTCAAAATTATACCATAAGTTAATTCAATTTCTACTACATCATTTTTTAGTTTAGGTCATGCTAACATGTTAACAATTAAAAAATTATTACCTAATATAGGAATAAAAAATGGTTGTTAACTATTCACTAAAAAGTAAGTTTTATTTTTCTTTAAATCAAAGTATAGCAAGAATGTTGCCTATTTGTTTTAAGTAACATGTTATTCTTTTGTTTTTTTTTATCAACAATAAAAGATATATAAATTGGAAGCCCAAGTACTTTAACTCTTATACAAAAAGTTATATACAAAATCTCTAACTATTAACATCTATTGTTTGAAACAAAAAGACAAAGCCCTACAATTAGGCTTGTGACATTTAGACGTTTGACCTATTAACACTAATGGTCATTTAAATTTTCTTATAATTCATGTCTCCTTGAGGTATTTCCTTTACACTTATCAGTTCAAATGTTGGTGTAGTCCCAAGTTGTAGTTATACATTCATTTCAACATTTAGATTTTGAGTGAACATCCATGACTCTTTGTCTTGAGTATAATTTAAAGTAAAAATTTTAATCCTTTGTTTTGCCTTCCATACATGCTTTGTTCTTAAAGGTGAAAACAACAAGTTATTCAATATGGACAATTATGGACAATACTTGATAAAATGAGTACCTTAGACAATTTTCTTGAATTCCAATCATGTGTTTTGGCTTCCATAAATACTATGTTTTTAAATGTGAAAGAAACAAGTTATTCAATATGGACAATTATGGACAACTTTCTTAAATTGTGGGTATATGTGAACCAATGATAATTTAATTAAAATGTTTTATTTACTTAAAACGCTTACTTTTGTTATGCTACATATGTATACATATGTATACATATATATATATATATATATATATATATATATATATATATATATATATATATATATACATATATCCTATAATTAAATTATTAAATATTATTTTTTTATTTTGTGTCCGTTAGACCAATGCTATAGCGTCCTTTCCATAAACCGATAAAAGATTAAATAATTGTCACACATAGATCGTGAAACTTTTAACTGATACAAGAAAGACATTAATTATATCATAGTGTTGGTTTTTTTTTCTGATAAAAGAAAATAGTGTTAGTTTTTTTTATATTTATATTCTTTTTTTGATCGACACTAAAATAATTTATTTTTAGTGTTTTTAACGGGTCAATATAATCTAATAATCTATATTTATTATTCATATATTTTAAAATAAAATAATTTTTTACATATATTATATATAGAAAGAAGTAAACATTAATCACTATAACAATTGTATGGTACATGGAGTGGAGCTATTTTGAAATTCAAACTATTTGATTTCAAATTGTATAAATTGTATATATAAGTTTTATTTTCCTTTAAATCAATGTATACCAAAAATGTTGCCTATTTGTTTTAAGTAACATGTTATTCTTTTGTTTTTGTTTATCAGCAATAAAAGAATATAGAAATTGAAAGCCCAAAATGAGTATTTTAACTCTTATACAAAAATTTATATATAAAATGTCCAACTATTAACATCTATTGTTTGAAACAACAAGATAAAGCCCTATAATTAGGCTTGTGACATTTAGACGCTTAACCTATTAACACTAATTGTCATCTAAATTTTCTTGTAATTCATGTCTCCTTGGTACATTTCCTTAACAGTTATCAGTTCAAATGTTGGTGTAGTCCTAAGTTGTATTTATACATTCAGTTCAACATCCAAATTTTGAGTGAACACCCATGACTCTTTGTCTTAAGTATAATCTGCAGTAAAAAAAATTCAATTCTTTGTTTAGCCTTCTATAAATGCTTTGTTCTTAAAGGTAGAAACAACAAGTTATTCAACGTGGACAATTATGGACAATGCTTGATAAAATGAGTACCTTATACCACTTTTTTAAATTCTAATCATATGTTTTGCCTTTCATAAATGCTTCGTTCTTAAAAGTTGAAGAAACAAGTTAGTTAATATGGACAATTATGGACACCTTTCTTAAATTGTAGGTATTTTAAACTATATTTTAGATCACGTTTTTATGATGTGGGTGCTTTGAACCTTGACATTGCCTTTAATATATTTATTAGTTCTACATGTGACCCAATGATAATTTAATTAAATGTTTTATTTACTTAAAGGGTTTACATATATATTTCGCTTATTTAATGTTGACCCAGCTAATCCTATGATTAAATTATTAAATATTAACTTTTTATTTTGTGTCCATTAGACCAACACTATAGCATCATCTCCATATACCAATAATTGTCACACATTAACCGTGAACTTTCAACCGACATTAATTATATCATAGTATAACATCCTCTTCATAGACCAATAATTGTCATTATCACACATTAATAGTAAACTTTCAACCCAAGGACATTAATTATATCATAGTATAACATCCTCTTCATAGACCAATAATTGTCACACATTAATCGTAAACTTTCAACCTAAGATGAACATTGATTATATCATAGTATAGCATCCTCTCCATAGACCAATAATTATCACATATTAATCGTGAACTTTTAATCGAAGATAGACATTAATTATATCATAGTGTTGATTTTTTATATTTATATTTATTTTTTGACTGACACTAAAATACTTTATGTTTAGTATTTTTAACGGATCAATATAACCCAATAATTTATATTTATTATTCATATATTTCAAAATAACACAATTTCTCACTTGTATATAGAAAGAAATAGACATTTATTACTATATCAATTGTGTCATAGAAGAACTATTTAGAAAATCAAACTATTTGAATTCAAATTGTATAATAACATTATTCATTGTAATATTCCTCGAACTAAAGAATAAGTAGACTTTGCCTATACTAACGAAACATTTTCTATATAGCCCTAATCAACCAGGAGAGTGATCTAGTTACTTATCAGTTATATTAAACTTTGTTCGTTTCAAATAAAACTAAAGATTGATGATTGAAATAAGATATTTTAATTATTGGATGAGAAAAAAAAATAATTTTCAAGACATTAATGATTTGGTATACATTTGTATCTGATATTATAATTGATGATTTTCTTATCTAAGAATAAGATTACTTATTTTAACAATCTTACCCTATTATTTATAAAACTTTTTATTATTGATAAAAAAAATTAGCTTCTAAAATAAGTTTTTCATATAAACCTTTGATATGGGATAATAATGCTATAAAAGTTTAGTTTTTTTTTTTCTTATTAGTAAAGAATGTATTTAAGAATGTTACAACTCTTATACAAAATTGTTAAAGATTGTATCATCTCCATTCTCCAATAAAAGTTTTATAAATGTTTTTAACCGAATTTAGCAAAAAGAAATACCTAAGCTAAAAAGCTAACTTGAATTTTTTTTATTTTATTTTTTCAAATGAAATTAAAATTGGGTAAGCTACACTACTAAAATAATAAATAAAGATAACACACAACATACTTATCTCACAAAGTCATTTGTATTAACTCTTCACCTTCATCTTCAAGGTTATTTTTCTCATAACCCTCCAATTTACTTTTCACCTAGAACAAATTGATCTCTCTCCTCAATTTCATCCAAAGAAGAACAACACTTCACAAAGGTTGTGAAATTCCTATATGTAGAGGATGTTTATGGAGTTGGAACGAGTCCACTTTGATCTATATATGTATTAAATGGGCCAAGGTTTTATGATAAACAAGTAGGTGAAAAAAGACATTGATTATAATGGAATCTTATTATCTCAAATTGTACTATATTATTATAATGTAGTTCCAAGTTCCAAGTGATGCTCACCATGATGAAGCAGAAAGGTATAATCATCTAATCTAAAGCACAGTAGTCATGGTCCACCAATATGAACACTACAGAGCTAAAAACATGTATAAAAGCTATTGATTATCAAATTAAGAAAGATAAAGAACTAAAGCTACGTGTCGGTATTTATTCCAGGGTTTTGATGCTCTAAGCTAGCTAAACGTGAAGTGATAATTAACTAGAGCTTGGTCCAAAAACTAAAAACAGAAAAGAAGAAAAAAAAATAGTGTATGAAACTACTACACTAGAGCAGTTTCTCATTCTGAATGAGAGGACTCTAATTAAAGTGCTGATAAATTCAAGATTCTCTGTTTCTTTTAGCGTAAAACCCGTATATAGTTTCAATAAAAAATGATATATCGAATTCAGTGTAATTAATTGCAGATATGTGTTTTTTTATCACGAGTCATGGGATTTGTATCGTGAATAAGAATAGCGTTTTATATCCTCCTAAAATATAATATTCTTCCTGATATTTTGTAAAAACAAATAGTTTATAAAAAATAAGTATAACAATATCAAAAAGTAATATTTCTCTCATTATATATAAGAAATAAAAATAGTAAAATGGTATTATAAGAGAACTAAGATTCATCAAAGAAGAAGAAGAATAATGATAACTAGTCCAAGCAAATATATATCTTATTATTGCATGTTTTTCAGAAGAAGAAAAATGAACAGTGAGTGTGGCAGTGTGTCCAAAATGGCTCCCTTAACACAAGAAATGCTGTATATAGACTTTTTCAGGCAGTGTTTGTTCATTATTGAGAATGATCTTTGGGAAGTGCCGATCTATGGAAAAACTGAGGAACTGGACAAGGCTAAGAATAGAATCCAAGGAAAAGATGGATATTAATAAATTAACAAAGCACATATTGGCATTGGTGGAATAACAGTGTAAAGAAGCAGAGAGAGCTAGCTAGGGTTTCAAGGAGCATCTATTCTATAGTGAAGACAAAACTCTGAGTTTATTTATCTCTCTTCTCCCCTTCAATATACAACCATATATTAATATTAATATCAATAATATTAATATATATTATATAGTATTACTTACTACTATAACTTACCTCAAACTTTTGATTTTACTTGCACCCTTTTATTTGTCTAGTGCCAATGGCACTTTAGGAAGAGGCTTTAACTCTTGCTAGCTCTTGAGGTCTGTTTGTTCCGGTTGTTGCCTCGAAAAGGAACCTTTTTTTTTTTTTCCAGAGCAGCGCACGTGTGACCCAACACCCAATGCTCTCATCTCTGCCACCATAATACTAGAAAACCCTAATCACACAGAGACAGACAAAACATAGTGAAGCCCATAACCCCCACCATTACCCTTATTCCTAGAAATGCATGAATTTAACTGTCCAACATCTGTTACTTTCTAAGAGTTATCAACTTAATAGTAAAATAGTCTAAACATTTAATTAACTGCAGTGATAAAAGGGGTGGTCTTCTAGTACTAGAATGCTTAAAAGAAGGAGAAAAATGTGTATTCGTGAGACATGGCGGTAATGATGGTGCTAATTTTGAGTATGGGTTTGGATGTAATGATGGTGTTAGAAGAAGAGAGGGTAATGATGGTTGAGTTAGTTGTTCTAAGTACAAGAGGCTAATTATTGTGTCCAAAACTTTTTCTGGATATAGATAAAATTTAGAATAAGTTCATGTACATGTTATTATGTTTTGTTACTGTAAGGTTATAATTTGTATTTTTAGATCATGTTTTAGAATCTGAATCTAGGTTCGGAGTCCTAGAAAAACCACTCCAAACAGATAAAAGGCAGAAATAAAAGAAAAATTGAAAAGAAAACAGAAAACCGTTCTCTTTTCCTACTTCCTGCAAAGATTGACTGATAAATTATCAGACAAGATGCTGGAATTGCAGCAAAAGCATGAAGAGAGAGAGAAAGAATGCACATGATATAGCTGCTGCTTCGTCCCGAAGCAACTACACACTAACGACAATTTAGACATGTAATAATGATCAAACCCCACCGAAAATTCATGAATTTATACATCCTTCTGCCACTCAACACCGATCAAAGCCTTTAATTAACAGTAAACTAAGTTATAATTAAGCAAGAGGAGAATGAACAGTGATGAAGATCATAAGAGTCGAAATTGAAAAGAAGAAGGAAGAGAGACATGAACAAAAATAAAAGAAGAAAACAAAGATAACCGAAAATCCCATGAAAAAGTAAACATTTTTGTTAAAAGGGGGGGCGAGTGCTGCCACCCCAATAGCCCTCAGCCGGTAATTGAACGGAATTGAGAAGATTCTGAGGAACTCCATGGAAGAGAGAAGAGCTGTTAGGATCTCCGACAAGCTGTTGCGGCTGTTGCGGCTGAGACTGCGATTGCTGCTGTGTCCCTGCAATTCCCGGCGATCCTAATCCTCCGGTGCCCGGAACCGGTACCGGAGCTTCCTCTTCCTCTAAGGGTAGTCTCTCATAAGCAGCATTACCAAATGAAGCAGCCATGATCACAACAGGACCTGAAGCCACCAGGGGTCCCACCACGCTTCCACCTACCACCTGTCCCTGTCCGCCAGCAAGGTAAATGGCGAGTCCTGACGCGGCCGGTGGAGCCGGCGGCGGCAGAAAAGACCCGGAGAGGGATAGAATCTCGAACCTTCCATGAAGGGTCACAACGGCACCGGGAGAAGCAGGCTGCCGGAGGGTGACGTTGGTGACGGTGCCGCTGCCACTGAGCACACAGACACCACGCTGTCGCCGCCTGGCGAAGGCGGTGACGCTCTCCATGATGTCGCAGCCGTTGGCGATTTCCATAACATGGGATCGGAGAGCGTTGGCACTGTCCCTTGTGATGATAATGGGTGGTTTGGGCTTGTTTTTGGACCCTGCGGGTCTTCCTCTTGGCCTTCTCGCCATTTCAGTTCCTCCTCCATCTCCAGACCCGGGTTCCTGGCCTTCTCCGGCGGTGTGGGGCGGCGTGGTGGCCCCGCCGCCACTGCCGGTGTTCTCGTCGCGATCTCGCTTCTGGCCGCGGCCAATGGCAGCTTCATCTTCGGCGTTTTGGTGGTTGTGGTGGGGTTGGAATTGGTGGTGAGGGTGTAAGTGAAGATCTCTAGTGAGAAAAGGGGGAGGGAGAGGGCGTCCTTGTGCTGCTACAGGATCCATTTATCACAACCCTAGGTTTTGAGGCCTTCAAGAATGAACACCCAGAAAGCAAAAGGTTGAAGCTAATTAAAAAGATAACAAATTTAGATCTAGAAGGAGGTGGTGAGGGGGTTCTCTCTCTTGGGGGGGCTTGTTTGGTTTTCTTTGGGTTGTTTCCTTTGAGGTGTTGGGAGCATGCTACTTAGTACTTACCTTGAACATAAAAGGAAAGAGAAGAAATTAAGGTTGTTTGCAAAACCCCACCAAAAATTTAGCTGAAAAAGCCACCATTTGGTGATTAGGGTCTTTGTGAGTAGGGAGGCTTGGTTAATTTGATGATTGGCATCTGAAGCCAAGCTACCTTTATGGGAGTAAGGGAGAGGTAGTTCAGGGTTTGGAGGGAATAAGGTAATAAAGAGTTCTAAGAAAGGGAAAAGAGGGGGAGAGAAACGAGTTGGGGGGGCTTTTGTGTTGGGTTATTATGGGAGATGGTGGTGCTATTTCATTTTTTTCTTTTCCTTTTTTATTTTTATTTTTATTTTTTTGCCCTTTCGGCTTTTTAGTTTTTCCCTCAGTTGAAACCCCATTTGGGTTAGGGTTAGGTCGAAGGAATCGGATCGATGATGGATGATGGGTTTGATATTGGTAAGAAAGACAGCGTGCGCATGGGCGGTGTGTGTGGGCCCCACACTTCTCTCTGAGGGCCCCACTTTATTCAAGACTTCCATGCTTTGCTTCCTCTCTTTGTCTCTCTCTTTCTTAACCCAAGTTTGTGTGTAAGTTAGTTCCTTCTCTATCCAGAAAAAGCCTGCAAATAAGAACACACTGTGCCCTTAACTTATTGGCCAAAACCCTTACTCCATAATCCTTAGTTCTTTTGCTGTGATCTCTCTGACCACCTTCCCTTTCAGCCAGCCACCTCTCTCACTCTCACTTTGCCTTTGAAACTCATTATTGCTTCCTCTTATGCTTCCCAGAATCAGTATACTTCAAACTTCACCCTTATCCCGTGCTTCTAAACTTTCTTCTTACACAATAACTTCAATTTTTTTCCTTTTCTATAAACACTATTCAACAAACAACTCTTTATTCTTTCTAAAACTCTACACCCCACAGCATGATTCAAATTCAAACAAAATTTACAACTTACCATAATTATCAAATATATATGAACATTTTTCTGATCACAAGTTACACAATTAAAATCCGAATACCAGACATTAAATTAGAGCAACTTTATGTTGATTTTTGATTGTGGTTTGATCAATATCAGCATACATATGTTTGATCCTGAAAATCATCATATGGGAACAACTTATCTTTTGTATGGATGTATGCACGAATTTTTATTATTGTTAGTTGTTCTATAAAACTAATAAAATGGTATTAAAAAGTTGATAATCATTGATTCTGAATAAAAAACCAGGTACTAGGAGTCTCAAATGATTTCTAGAAGTACGTTCTTGAGATGTTGCTCTTGGGCAACTTTATGTTTGTTAATCATGAAATAATAAAAAGATTCAGTTCATGGTATAATGTAACAGTTAATAATACCAACACGTAGAGAAAATGTCATAAAAATATATTTAGTTATGATAAGACTTGTTGCATGTTTATTTTATTTTATTTTCATATCCCAACCAATATCTATATACTTTAAAGGAGTCTTTTCTAGTCAATATTATATATATATATATATATGAGTTATAGAGTTTGAAAAATATTATTACCTACCAATAAAAGAATACACTTCAATGCAACTTCTCTTTTGACTGTTTCTAACTCACTGTTAATATTAAGCAAACTATGAAGTCAAAGAAAACCGTGTTCAACTATCAGATAGCAAAAACTGATATAAAAAAGCACATTTTGACCGTGTAATGGCATAACGCCTAATTTAAAATTGAAGACATTCATTACAAAGTTTTGTTTTTATTATATTTTTATAAATATTATTACTTTGACCTTAAAACTAGTGGGCGTTTCGTACAGGTTAAACTTTGTATATTATAAAAGAAAAATAGTTCACATTGTAAATAGGTTTTACAGATCAAATTAATAATAAATAATGTTAGCATGTATGACCATTTTTATTAGATAATTATCTCAAATAATTTATTTTATTATGGATGGTTAAAAATATTTTACATTGTAACTAATAGAAATTAAACTCTTTCAATTTAATTTGCAACTTAGTTATTAATGAAGGACAATTAGCAGAAACACTTAACAATAAAAAAATAAAATAAAAAGTTCAATCATTTGTCAATTACCCTTCACAAACAAGACATATGACAAAGTGATTGTATGGCTATATGGCTATGAACAAAACCTCGATTAGCTTAAGCTTTATTATTTAATCGTGAATTATATTATTCCTCTTTTGAAAGAAAGTTTATCAATAAGTTTAAAGTTCCACAAAAAGTTATAAAGTTGACATAGAGGAAATATTTTCCTATGATACATCTACGAATATGATCATAAATGAAATACAAAGTTTTAGGTGTTAAATTCTCATACTCGGTCGAATTGGTATTTTTGTCTTGTCTTATGTCTAAAATCAATAAAATAGCAGTCATAACTTGCAGTTAGTGCATAACAGGAACAATTAATCACAAGATACAAGGAGATTTTATTTCACTTTTTTTTTTATCAGCACTTTATTTCATGTGGAGTAGGCTAGAATTAGAAGATTAGTCAATAGTTGAATTATGATAGTAATAAACTTGGTTAGGGAGTATAATAAATGGACTAATACGGAATGAGACTATGTGTCTCACCACCAACATCTGTTCATAAACAGTGTAACATGACATCTGGGAATCAGATATGCAGATTTCACCTATTATTTTTAGGCTACTAGAATGTGTGTGTGTTTTGTTGGACATGGGTGGTGAATCATCAAATAAGTCAAATGACTAAAAGAAACCTTCTGGTCCTGGAATCAAGCCAACATCAAGTAGCATAGTGCAATGAAGCAAGAACAAAATTCTTGGCAAAGGTTGTAGCACGTTTTTGGACATTAGTGTATAGTATATTTTTTTTTGTCCCTTGAAGAAGGATTTGTACGGAGAAATGGTTGTTGTTGTTTATAAATTTGTGGACCTTATGTAATTAGGATGGTTTTATTTTGTATGAAATTAAGATAGGAGGTCAAGCTTTTATTACAAGAAAAACTATAAATAGTAACAAAAAAAAAGTCAGTCACTAAAAATAAAAAATTAGTCATTAATTAAAACAGTGAATGATTTGACCAAACAATATTAAATACTATTTTGGTTGTCATTGATACATATTGATATTTAAGTGACTAAATTTGTAACCAAATTAATGATCGACATGTGACTGAAATTAATAATCGAATCCATGATTGAAATTAGTGATTGAATTTGAAATCAAATATGTGACTGAATCTCTAATCAAAATTGTGATTTAAATAGTGACTGAATCTCTAATCAAAATTGTGATTTAAATAGTGACTAAAACTATTACTGGAATTTTTAGATAATTATCTTACTCTTCCTATATTTATATAAATAGAAATAGAAGAAGTGTATACTAATATATATATATATATATATATATATATTAAACAAAAAATATTTATAAAGTGTACTGATTTTCTTTTTCTGAATTTTGGTTCAGGAATATAAAATTATATATTTATATATTAAACATAATCACAACACATTTTAAATAATAAAAAATTATAATACCAAATATAAGATAATTATACATAAATTGGTCTTATAAATAACTCATGATTATAAATAAGCATATATATGTAAATATTAAATAAATATATAATACAAAACATTAGTTTGATGTCTTGTAATCGGTGTTTTGGTATCTTGTGTCATTTATTGTGATTGTGAAAATCATCCCTCTTCTTGATTTTTATATATATTATTTTGCCTAGTTGATATGGAAAGGTAGTTTTGAGAAGATTACAATACAAAATATAAAATGAGTGGTTTGGGTAAGACATAAGTGAGTAGAGGAATACTACATTATGTAATATAAAAAAAATTAATTAAAATTTAAGTCCTTCATACATTTGAGTATTATTCTAGATATTATTGATTTATTTGAGTATTATTCTAGATATTATTGATTTATATATGAATTATATTGTATAAGTTTGAATTTATGAATAAAGTATATTTTATTTACAGAAATTTATCTATATATTTAAATATGTTTGTAAATAGATACTACATATGATTTAAGTCTAAATAAGTTGTTGAAAAATTGTATCCATATGTAAATTCAATAATATGTTACACGTAAATACTATATACAACTATAAATAAAGTACAATCCAACAAATTCAATAATATATTACACATACACATAAACATTACATACAAATATAAATAAAATAAAATGCAATCAAGAAATCTAGTAGTCAACTTTTTTATTAATGATTCTTTTTATACCTTTGATAGGTGTGACTCTTAGAAATACATATTATCTCTATCTGAAAATCCTAAGGATTATCTTATCTTGATTAACATAATATTTATGGTGACTAAAAGATGTATTTATATAATCCTAAATTTGTTTTACCTTATCAATAGTCTATTACAATAACTCAGGTCTCATTAAGACATAATCTCCACTCTAAAGCTAATAAAATGAGTCATGCAATTCTCATCATAAATATCCTTAAATGGGTGGTGTGGCCTTACCAATGTTGGAATGATAGTTTGTTATATGTAAATTCCACCAAAATTAGAATCTCATCCCAACTGTTCTAAAACACACATCCTCAACGTATCTTCTAAGAACTAAATCTTTCTTTCATAATAGTTGGTAGGTAGAATTAGGTTTGAGTGAAGTTCCAAAAGCCTCCTATAATGTTTGTCAAAATCTAAAGTGACTCAACAATCTATGTCTAATACTATATTAAAATGTGCATCATGCAACCCCATAATCTCTTTGGTATACAATTGAGTAAGTTTCCACATAATTATCCACATATTCATAAGTAAGAAGTGAACATTTTTTATTAATCTATCAAAAATAATCCATACAATCACGAACCACCCTTGTCCAATGTAAATGAGTAACAAAATCCATAATAATAATATCCTATTTCCATTCTAGAATCATTAATCATTGTAACATTTTCTCTTCTTATGCTCAACTATAAGTTTTTTGACAAGTCAAGAAATAAGCTACAAATTTAGTCAATATATGTGTCATATTTAACCCTTTTTAATCAAAGAGGTATTTCAAAATTACTAAAATCGTTAAAATAAATTCTATAAATATAATGTCTCTATATCTTTATATATATATATATATATATATATATATTTATATATATATATATATATATATATATATATATATATATATATATAAAGAAAATAGAGATAAAATATAGAAAATAAGTTTAGAGAAATTGTGAAGCTTTACAAATGATTTTAATTTTTATGCACATGGATCTTAAAATTTTAACAATTTATATACACTTATTATTGAGTTTTTTTCCAAACGAATGTACCTTAATATTTAATATTCTAATCCAAAAGAAAATGATACTAAAAAACTGTTTCATAATATCGATATTTCTTTGTGATCTACCCATATATATTTAATTAATTATTTTAATTAAATATTTTCTCTTGATTTTAATTTTTCTTATAAAAATATAAATATAAAACATTAGGTTAAAAACTATCCAAATTCTCGTAACAAATGTTGTTAATATGTAATAGATGTATCATGAAGTTGTGAACTGCGGCAAAAAAGCAGAATGAGAAGAAAAAGGCGTTTTTGTACAAGTTAAAAGCACAAATAATACTTTTTTATATTCATAATAAGACATTCTTATTAATATTATGAATATATGTGTTTCCTATTGATGAAAATAAGAAAAGAAAATTAATGCATTAATATTATTTAAAGAAAACTGATAAAGCCAACCAAGTGAATTAACTGTATTTCAATATATAATTATTAAAAATGTCTTGTATTAAAAACGATTAAAAAAAAGGAATATTTTATTTATGATTATGAAAAATGTGAAAGAGACATGTGGGGTCTATGGGAAATTGGAGAAGGGACCATCACCTAGATTAAGGTGAGTGAGGAACTCACGAAACTTTCTTTAACTCTCCATTGTTTGTTTAGTTTCTCTCTCTTTCATTTTGGTTTGGAGGTTTCTAGGTTTGTGGGTTCCACTTCCTTAGGTGTCCTTTCCCCACCCTCTAACTCACCTTGTTTCTTATTTTTTATGGAAAGAAATATACTTTTAGTTATAAATATTATTTCACCTTTTATGGAAATAAAATAAATTTTTATTAAAATTTGAAAGTGTTTTTAATATTTTATTAAAATCTTTATCACACATCTACTTGGGTCTATACAAACACATGTATTTTCTTATGAACTCTCTAGTGTCAATTAGGCTAAGTCTCTGCTTAAATTAATTTCATTGACCTTAAAAATTACTCATAAATTAGTTTTACACAAATAAAATTACTAGTGACAAGTTTCTTATAAAATTATATATATATATATATATATATCAATCACGTGACAAGTTTGGTCTCTAATACATATGACCAATGTATTTATGAGTGATACATTGCATGTTTATTAGAGATGACAATGAGGGATGAGGGCCACCTGATGATAGATGCGGATGTCAGGCACCGTTGGATGTTAGGCCCACCTTATCATGTTCAAACGCAACCTTCCAACTTATTGCACGTGCATGCATTATACTTTCTGAATTATACATAGCCCCCACATAACGAAACTTACTATACTGTCTTTGGAAATAAGATTAAAAGGGTAAGACACTATGACTTTTCGTAATTGGTAACTTAGAAATTATAAATGTTTAAAATTAAATCAATTGAAAATGAAGATTTAATCAAAACTACTTTTCTTTCTATATTTTTTAAATATATTAATTATGTTTATTGTATTGAAATATAATATAATGTATTTAGAGGAAAGACTTCTATGCTACAATCTTTAGAGGTAGTTTTTCTAGTTGATTTTTCCGGTAAGATTGCTATTAAGTTTCTTTAATTAGTGTTCCACAATTTCTCATTAATTTCTTCTTCTTGATACCCAAAAGTTTATGTGGTCAAATATGATTATTACTTATGCTTAACTATTATTTATTGGTAAACATGTAAAACCTTCTTACTTGTGGAGAAATAATCTTTAAGATTTTAGATTTCCTATCGTATATAAGTTCCAGATAATGTGATTAGTACTACGCGGTATTAACAATAATATTAAAATATTTTAGAGTTGATTTGTCTCTTATGAATCCTTTTAAGAATGAGGATGAATGATTTATGTAATTTTTAAAATACTAGGACATTTTTATTACAATTTTATTATCTAATAATATTTCTATCTTCATACTATTTTGGAGTTAGAAGTTATTTCTCATGATTTTATTTTTTTTTTCTTTACAGCTTTGACTACTTAATTACGTCAATTATGAATAAATTGATGTCATAGGTAGTTTGATTTCTAACAACCTTGTACATTTTTGTTTTGAATAAATTTTTTACAAGGTGTATATTATGTTATATTAGTAAATTCTTATAACTAATTGGTAATTTCATGTAATTTGATTACTTGTTGTGCATACTAATATTTGTATGTAAATTTTCATTTTTTATCTTGTTATTATTTGTTGTGTAATACAATTAATTCTTATATTGGATTTCACTTTATTTAATCATTTATTATTTGAAGGGACACTCAAACCTGGTTTCATAAGTTTAAAGATGACTAGTCAAAGAAGTATTTGGATGACACATCTATCTAGCAATAATGACCACATAAAAAAAATTCAAACTTCACACACTTTGTTGATTCTAATGATGGTAACTGAATAGAAGAGCATTAAAGTGTCTCACACTTTCTTTAGTTATAATGACTTAATGCAATGATATTTAGATATCACTCATTCTACACTCCCTTCAATGTCAAGATAGAGGAGACATTTGGACATTACTCATTCCACCAGTCTCTTCAACGTTTAGATAAAGAGACATTTAGATGTCATTCACTTTCTCTAGGTATAATGAGTTTATAAATAAGCATTCAGATGTCACTTACTATGTTTATGTATAATGATTCGATAGAGGGACAATTGGACATCACTCACTTTGCCTAGTAATAACGAAAGTTGAATCCCTGCAAATTATTTGTAGGTATTATGAAATTTTGTCACACTTTATTCTTTCACATGTCTTATTAAAGAAACATAAGACAAGTGGATATAAAAAACCACTCCACATACACCTTTAACGGAAGGAAGTTAGTTAAAAATGTGACTTAAATGCTCACTTTATGCTAGCAGTGAATGTTTGCTTCTTCGTTTTTCAAAGAGGATCCTACAATGTTTATCAACATCAAGATCTCTTGAAGAACATGTTGTGGAATCAACCATTTGTATCAAGCCCTATGTTTTCTCAAAAGGAGAAAAAAGGCTACCTGCCTAAGTCTACGAAGCCTTTTTATGCTCCAGAGATGTTACCAAAGAAGTCACACATATTTAATGATTAGTCAAAAGAGCATTTAATATGTTTCAGAACTTCAAGCATGGTCAGGCACAAAAAGAACTAGTAGCAAAATAAAACCCTCCATTTGGCTTTCAATGACTACAAAGGACTTGTAATTGTTCTTTTCTTTTCAAACTCTATATAAAGAAGATCTCTATGAAGAAGGAAGGCTAACATTTTTCTTGAAACAAGAAAATCTTGTAGTTGTAAGCATCTTTAGCCTTTGTTTATGAGGAAAAACACTATTTGTATTCATATTTATCTATAAGTGTTTTATCTTTATATGAAAGATATAACTTTTCTTTCTAGTGAGCAACATTGTGATATTTTAGATCACTCTTTTTGTAAACCTTAGTGGTTTAGTCAGGATTGACTAGGTCTAAATTGATACTCAAGTTTAGCCAAGAGTAGTTACGATTCAAACAATACTCAGTGGTTCAGTCAGGATTGGTAACGGTTCAAATAAAGCTTGTGTTTAGCCAGAAGTAGATACAATTCAAATAATACTCAGTGGTTGTGGTTCAAATAATACTTGGTCTTTTGCCAAGAACAGTTACATTCCAAATAATACTCATGTTTAACCAGAAGTGTCTAAGGTCCAAAGAATACTCATTTATATCTTGCAACTATAGTTTGCCAAAGTGGAATTTGATCACATTAATCAAGAACTCGATGTAGTTTGAGTTATTAGACAAACCAGTATGAAAATATGTTGTGTAAATATATCTTAACTCTTATCTTTTTATATTGTATGTTATTTATCTAGAACTCATCTAAGAATGAGAATTTACATAAACAAGATTTTAGAAAGTGTCTTTAAACAATTAATTTATCTAACTTGAAGTTATGTCTGAAGCTCTTCAACATACGCTATCTCTTAAGAAAAATTACATAACGGTATAGTTGTTAAGTATAAACTTTGTCTATTTGGGTTTATCATATGAAACTTTGAGAAGATTTTTAAAATTCTTTGAACACAATTCAATAATCTCTTCTTGTATTTTGACATGTTTTCTCAATTAGTATCATAGTTCAACTTCTAAAGGGTTGAGCACCCTACTATGTCTAGAGGGAAAATCCACATGGTTGGGATGCAACAATAATTCATTATCGTGGGAGCACCCTACGAGGTCACCAATGTGTATAGGAGAGGACTACTCCTATGGAAGGACATGATTGAAATGTACATAAAGCCCACACATTATCATTTGTGGTTGATTATAACTAAAGGATATATCACCATCAAAGCTCTATAGAAGAACCAGACGCAAGGTGAGTTCGACTAAACACAACTAAAAAACAAAGCCAGGTATTTTGCATTGTCAAAAAATGAATATAAAAAAGTTTGCAGATTGAAGATGACTAAGGACATATAGGAATCTTTGAATATTAGCTAAGAAGGTAATGAGGATGTCCAACTAAGGGATGTCATTCTCACATACTAGTACAAGTCTTTTGCCATGAAGGATAGTAAAGTCATGGACGGCATGTTCAAAAGGATGCAAATCCTTCTCAATAGGCTTGAATAAACTTAAAGTTGTTTGGCAACATTCCAAAGTATGAGAGCCTAAAATAATAACCATTGTAGAGGCCAATGACCTGACAAAGCTCATGTGACATGAGCTTCTAGGAATCTTGAAAGTTCTTGAGGTGCATCTCCAAGATCACGAGCAGAAGGAAACCTCAACATTGTAAGACCAAGGTTTACATGCAAAGTCTACATCAAGATAGGTGCAATACGAATGAAATGAAACCATAAACTTATTGTATTTGTCATCTAATGAAGTTGATTTATCTTATGAAGATATTCTCACTAGTTGTAACAAGATCTCTAAACAATATTTGAAATTAAAATAAAAGTTCAAAGTTTGTTTTTTTTTTTTTTTTCAGAAAATGAAAAACTCAAGTTGGATCTAGGCACATCAAATGAGAATATGTCATGCCTTGGACAAACTCATACATTTTATGCTTTATAAATTAAAAATATGGAGAAAAAATTCATGTGTTGTAAGCATGACTTTGAAACATTTGTTGAGAGTTGAAATCTCTAAACCTTCTCTTTTGTAATGCAAGACAATCAAAAGATAAGTCTGACAGTCTTAACAATGACCTACAAAGTAAAAAAATAATGTTATAACATGTTAAGGATGTTTTGATATCGTTTGGGTAAGTCTAACACCCCAATGTTAGATGCAAACATAAAAAAAGCAATCATCCAAAACTAACAAGAAAGCTTAAGAAAATGTGAGTACCAAAAGAGATTTAATTTCTATTGCAAGTGTGAAGAATAAGAAGAGACGAGAGATGAAGATTAATCTTCAACATTGGATGCTAGCCATACATCACGAACACAAATTCTATACCCTAAGACTTGAAACAACTTGATGAAGGTAAGATAACCTTCTGAGGAACAAACTAATAAGAAACAATCGAATCTAGAAGAGTTTCTTTTTGTGTATGTCTACATGTTAATGCCAATAGACGAATTAAGACAAACAATTATTGTCAAAGAAAAAGACGAAAGAAAACAACATACTGAAAAATTATTTTAGTTATTTAAATATGATTGATTGTAATGATGTTACTTGATCAAACGATGTGATTATCACGTTTTCATACAAATTTTCATAATTCTTAAAACACAATTTAACTCTCTTATATTTTTAACATGTTATTTTAATATTTAACTAATATTATTTGTGAATGATAAACACTCTCAATTATAGGAAAAATAATTTTGAGATTCTAAATTTTTGGTACCTTATAAACTTTAAAAATCACATATTATGTCGAGATTACCATATAAATCAATAAATAACCAAACAATATATATGTGACAAAATTAATAAATATATATGAATGTGTAACATTATTTTAAGATTTGATTATATTTATAATTATGAAAGCATGGTAACAATAAATTTATATTGTAGTTTCTAATTACAAGATTACATAATTTATTTATGGATATGAATCAAACTATAAATAAGAATAATTATAAAAAAATATCAATATATTTCTTTACTTGATAATTTTACAATTTTATAATTTTTAGTAAAAAAGTTGATAACTCTATATTAATAAAAAAATCATAAAAATCTAAGTACGAAATATTAATTTAGTTTTATTTAATTCAAATTTTATATTAAATTAAAATCAAGCTAAATAGAATTATTATTAACTTTTATATTTAAATTAGATAATCTCTTTTAATAAAAAATCTAACTAAATCAACTAATCAGAAAAGGTTTAGCAGAAATGTTTGTGAAAAATGGAATTATAGAATTTCAATGTTATTGCAATCTTAATTTAGATTGTACAAATATTAGTCTAGTAAAATTCAAATCCTCTAGTGTGGTGTGTCATGACTCCAAATTCACTATATACTACGTTGCTGTTGGTTTTTCATCTCGCAAGTGTTGTTTGTCATTATTCCAAACAATAATATTGAAGGGGTAATTTAGTTCCCATATTTTAAAATTCTTCCATTATCGAGAACAAAAACCATCAAGATTTAGTTCAAATTATTTTCTTCCACTAATAAAAGGAATATAAATTTAAAACTTAAGTGATAAGATAATAATTGAAAATAACATTATAAAGAAAAATTAAAATTATCAACGAATTTATATTCAACAATAAAATGTTATTATTAGTAAATATTAATAATAAAAAATTTAATGATCAATTTATTAACCAATTTATATTTAAAAAAATAAATGTCATCATTAATTTATGAACTAGTTTAATTCATTAGTTAATTACTGACAAATTTAATTTATCAATAATTTCATAGATAGATATTAAAAATATTTTTTTTATTAACATTATTATTATTATTTATTAATAATAATAATTATTAATATAAATAATAAAAATGATATTTGTAATATTTATTTACATGTTTTTTTAACAGACATTTTGGATAATTTTAATTTTTTAAATGTAAAATTAGATACTAATAACATCTTTGTACTTATATTTAACATACGTACATTAGTTATATTTAAGATTATATAAAAAAAAATGTCATTTTATTAGGATTCTTGTTATGACATTTTTTACATCACTTGAAAATACAATGTGTAGCAAATTGACTTCTAAAGTCCTGAAATTAAGTCAGTTTCATTTCATCTCTGTAACTCATCTTCTTTTTCTTTTTCTTCTTCTTCTTCTTCTTTTTTTTTTTTTTTTTTTTTTTTCTACAAATCCTTGTCCTCTGCATGCTAACTACAGACTTTTTCCCTCTCTATTTGAACTTTATTGGATACCTAAATGCCGTTTATAACATTGGAAAACTATTCCCAGTTCTTCGGTCCAATCACATTCTTGTTCTCATTTTGCTTCCCTTCTCATCACTACTTAAAACAACAAAATTTTCTTACCAAAACATGAAGAAGAAATTACTAATATATTCAAGTAACATTTTATTAAATGTTACCTTACATTATTGATGATTTCTAGTAATATTTTCAAATATTAATAGAAATATTTATACAATAATGTTATTAAAATTTAATAATATTTTTAATAGCAAAATAATATTGTACTGGAAAAGTAATATCATAAAAACATTATTAAAATTTTTAGTAACATTTTTTAATACAGATAAATATTATTAGAATATTAATGTAAATATTTTACAACATTCAAAAAATGTTAATAAATTGTATATTTTAAGATAAATAAAATAGTTTTTTATAAATATTCGGTAATTTTTTTTTATATGATAAATAAATTAATACAATAAGAGAAACAATTATGATAAAAAGACATGATGAATCAAGAAAGGATTCAACGAAATAATATTTTAGCACATACACTATTAGAAAAATTGAATCAATTAAAATATTGAAAAAGGATCAAAACTATTTTTTCATATTTTTGAATATATTATTTTCTCAACCGTTGATTTTGGTTTCGATTTTGATTTGAAAATTAAGAATCAAACTAAACTGTCTTTTGTTTTTTTTTTTTTTTTTTTTTTGAACGGCACTAAACTGCCTTTTGTAATGAAATATAATATTACATGGGCACAGTAAATTAATGTTATGAACAAATAAGAGTTTACGAGATTTCCATGTTACAATATTACTCTTTTTCTTGGTTTTGTCTTACCGGTATATAATTCCTTGATTAATTTCTTTACATATTATATTGATTTATATTGATTTGGTGATACATAAAATTAGTAATTCTTAAAGGTTTAAACCTTCTTCATATTCGGTGATTCTAGATTTTATAGACCTAAATACTATATTAATATTAAAGTATTAGGACTTTTTTATCACAATTTTATTATGTAAGGTTATTTTATCTTTCTTTTTTTATTGTTTTAGAAGTTACTTTGTCACACAAGATGACGCCACTTGTTAAGTTCTAAAAGGAGTTAATTGAACTAAGAAATGGAACACTAAAAAATTAAAAAAAAATAATTCATTGAGGGAAGAAAATATAAATGAGAGGAATTTGGAGGAAACTTCTAGAAGTTCCTAATACTTAATACCAAAGGGATAGATAAAAATTTCCAAATTATTCAAGATAAGTGTTTTCTAACACTCATTCTCACACTGTATGTTTTGGGAGAAACATTTGATAGTACTAAAAACCTCAATTCATAAATTTATATGTGAACTCATACCTTTTTAATTGATAGAATATTTTTATATAAGTATGTAATGATATTAAGATTTGTTACATAAGCATATGCATATGAGTGTGTCTTTTCATTACAACATACAATATTAACATTTAATAAGAGATATCTTAAACCCAAGTATATAAGAGTATTAAATAAGAAATAATTTGTTTAAAATTTAGTCACATTATTACCGTCAAAACTTAATATGCATGAATAGTTCCTCATGCATCATGTTTACACTATATAATATTAGACTATTAAAATTTTAATAATTTCTATTATATTGTCAAAGACATTGACAAAAGAGGGTGAGCGTATGACTTAACTTATGATCAGAGGATTTGAAATTCAAATTTTCTTATAGTACTTCTAATATCATCACATCAAGTAAATATGTGCAAATGAAGACATTTATCTCTATCACTCATTCAAAAATTAGACGTCATTCAAAAATTAGACGTCAAAGGAGATTTATCCCCATCTCTTAAAAAAAATCATATTTATTTTGTGAACAAATGACTTAATTTATGATTAATTTTTCTTCTAATCAAATACCAATTCAACCTCTTAAATATGTTGAACCTCCTACACAAATATAAAAATATAAATAATCACATGACAATAATAATTAGTTATTTTAATTATATAATATGTAATACTTTATAATATGTTTTCTAATTAATTATTTTAATTCTATCGTATGTAATACTTTGTGGTATGTTTCCATCTTAGAAAACAAAGTTTGTATCTCATTCAAAGCATTGTGCTTGAATTTTTAATAGTATTATAAATATTTGTTATATAATCAATTTATTTATTATTTTATTTTAATTATATTTAAAAATGAAAAATAATTGTAACATGTTAAATTTGTCACTAGTTTAATATTTAAGATCAATATAAGTCATTTCAACTCAGATATAATTTATGACGAAAGAAAATCAATTACAAATATAACATATTACATTTGTCACATGTTGTGATGAAAAATTCATTATTAAACAAATGACAATCTTTTTTAAAAGCAAATACAAAGTTACAATCATTTACTACTTAAAATAAATGATTTTCACTTTAAAAGAAGTGCTACATGTTATTTTTTTGAGTGATAACATACACATTTTAAGTGAATTGACTCACTCACTTTAAGCCACACAATATATTCACTTTATACAAAATCAATATTTATTTTGAAAGATAACGTAATCACCTTGAAATAAGTAAACATTATAAATAATCACTTACTCATTATAAGATTATAAGTAACTGCATATATCATTTAAAAGTTTATATAATTACAAGTCAACTTTATTCATATAAAACAAATTTTTAGAGAAATATGTACTTATTTTAAGTCGAACAATCATATCACTTTGTGACAAATCAAATCATTATAATAAAAATAATATTTAAAAATAAATAAATAAAATAAGATAATATTTTATTTTAAAAAATTATACTTTGTAATTATTTTGAACGTTAGATGCTTTATTTTTTAATGATACAATCGTCTATAATAAAATATTTTTTCGTTACAAATTTTTAATTTTTTTTAATAATGAATTACCTCAGTCATAATTTGTGTCTATCCTTATTTTAGAATCCAAACATTTCAACCGTAATTTTAATAGTTTTAAATATTCAAATTCTTTAAAATGTGAAAACTATACTCAATAGTTTTATAATAGACAAAAATAATAATATTTTTAACAAATATACCTCAGTCATAATAGTGTAAATTTGAATACTTTTTAACGTAATATTATTATAAAAAGAAATAGTTTAACATAAATACCTATAACAGTAGTCATATTTTAGACAGGGATATAAATCAAAGAGAATCAATTAAGTGAAACAGATACATTAAATTGAAAAATTTTAATTTTCTCAAATGTATATGTACAAACCTCGTTAACTCTTTAACTTAAGATAATATTAACAATACAAAAGTTAATTAATTCTTCTCCAACAAAATTTAAAAAATCAAACTATCCCAATCTCATCACTTTTGCTTTTTGTTTATATATATATATATATATATATATATATATTCTAACTCAAGAAGAATATTCGTTGGGTCATGTGTGGTGAATGTGAAAACAAGGAGTGAAGAACAACGTATCTTTTCTGTCACTTCATAACACATTGGTTTGGCTTAACTTGCATTCAATTCATTGGATTCCCCTTTTTCTTCTTCTTCTTTGCTTATTTATAAAGATTCTTGCTTCCTCTCACATTAGCAAGCACATTATTCATTTTGTCTTATTTGGGTTTTACAATTTTACATTAATTATCTTTGAAACCTGTTTTATAAACTAAAAGTTTTTTTAACAGAATTTTTATTAAAAATATTTTGTTATTTCAAATTATGGTCAAAGTGGTTTTGGATTTTGGGGGAATATCTAAACGAAGGGAACAAGTGTTCAAGATTTACAATTTTTGCTGTTTTATTTTTTTTCCTTCAGTCGATTTTTTTTTTCCTTTGTTTCTTCACCTTTCACCAATATGATTTACTGTTACCAAATTTTTAAGATTCGTTTCTAGACTTGTCCATTTTGTTTTTTTTTTTTTTTTTTTTTTT
>Ga0209700_101398_pt1 | contig 49924 bp, 22 predicted proteins | sample SiratroredBW_FD_187528 | JGI IMG/M metagenome (GOLD analysis project Ga0209700, IMG submission 187528) | Root nodule microbial communities of legume samples collected from California, USA - Siratro red BW (SPAdes) (version 2) | ecosystem: Host-associated > Plants > Roots > Nodule | place: USA...
TTTTTTTTTTTTTTTTTTTCTTGTTTTTTTTTTCTTATTTTAACTAAAGCTAGTATGATGCTATCTATAATCTCAATTTGAAAACAAACATATACTGATGGGCCAAACTAAACTCGTCTACAAAAACTAAAGAAACCTTTGAAAAAATAGAAGATATTTAGCTCATCAATACTAAGAAGAAGAAGGCATAAAACCCTATCTATTATAATCATCACCAATAAAAACACAATATCTAGTTCTATCATACATAGATCATACCTAATCAGCACTTAAATTACATACAACTTTAGTATGGTTATTGTGACCATATGACAAGTCCTTTTCAAGAGAACCTTTAATGTATTTCGATATACGAATGATTACATTTTAGTGATAGAGAATTAAGAAATTGACTCATAATGAAAAATCAAGAGAAGTAAAGTTAGATAGTTCAATTTTCCAACTAATCTTCTGTACTTCTCAAGATCTAAGAGAGACTCCCTCTGACTACATAGGAGTTTGACATTAGGATCCATGGGTGTGTTAACAGATTTTGAATTCATTAATCTAGTTTCCTCCAAAATATCCAATGTTTTGAGAGATAACAATATCATTGTTGGATTATGCTACCTCAATCTCCAAGAAATATATGAGTTTGACAAGATCTTCTGAAAGTGGTGACAAAAATGTTGTTTTATCTGAAAGATGCCATGGTGATCATTATCTATGTCATCAACATATACTACTAGATAGATAAGGCAACACTCGAGTGACGATAAAAAAACTTAATGATTTGCCTCATTGCGGATATACCAAATTGTTGAATAAGACTACTAAACTTTCCAAACTAAGCCCTAGGAGATTGCTTGAGGCCATAAAAAGATTTACAGAGATGACATACCAATCCCGAAGACTTTTCCTGAGCAACAAAACCTGAAGGTTGCTCCCTAAGAATTTCTTCCTATAATCCCCATTAAGAAAAGCATTTTTTACATCAAGTTGATAAAAAAAAAATCTTTGAAGACCAATCATGAATATGAATAAGCGAACAAAGGTCACCTTTGTCACTGGAGAAAATGTATCACCATAGTCCAAACCAAAAATTTGTGTATATCAAGACCAACTTTGATACCAAAAGCTCACTTGCAACCAACAACAAATTTCCGAAAAGGTAAAAAATAAGTTCTCAAGTTCCGCTGTTCTAAAGAACACTTAGTTCATCAAGCAATGTTTGACGTTAACCAAGATGGGCTAAGACATCACTTACAAATTTTGGAATAAACACATAAGAAATAGACAAAAGGCAAGCATAAAAAGGTTGAGATAGTGAATGGTAACTTAAAGCAGTATAATGTGAAGAGGGATTACATGTAAAACATATAACTTCAGGGATGACAATGGGAAGATCAAGTTCAACCTTTAAAGCAAGAAGGGGCAGACGAGCAAGCACTAGAAGAGAGTCATCTAGTGGACGATGGAAAGTCTGACGATGATTGTAAACTTGAAGGGTTGGAGGAAGAGAGAATCTTTAGGTACATTAGACACAACAATAGTTGAAGAAGGAAAATAATTAAAAAAAAGGACTTAGTGAAGGTGAAATTTGCAAAAATGAAATAACGGTTAAGATAAGTTGAGAAATATTTATATTCTTTTCAAGATCTACTAAATCTTGAAAAGACACATTTGTGTGACCGAACAGAGAATTTATATCAAGGCTAGGAAAAAGAATTGTGACAAAGCATGTAGACCCAACACGTTATTAAGGGGTAAGAAAAGGAGAGGTTTACGAGAAAATAAAATAGAATGGGAAATTTTATTCTCTAAAATCGAAGATCTTATGTGATTAATAAGATAATATGCACTAAGAACAACATCACCCCAAAAACGTTGAGGAACTTCACCGTGAATTAAAAAGAGTACAAGTGATTTTAACAAGATGTTTATAAGCACATTAGGTTTGATGAAGAATGACATGAGATATCATAAAATTGTTGAAAGAATGAGAAAGATCCTCGATGACATTATCACTATGTAAGGCTCGAATCAAAATTCCAAATAGATTTTTAATTTCATTATAAAAAGATTGAAATATAGAAAACAACCTAGGACAAGTTTTCATTAAAAACAACTAAGTACATCTTGAATAATCATCAATAAAAACAAAATATTGAAACTCTAAATTAGACTGAACATGACTTGGTCCCCAAATGTTATAGTGAACTAAGGCAAAATGGAACGAAGCACATTGTTTGACACTACTAGGAAAGGAATTGTGAATATGTTTCCCTAAATGACAAGACTCACAAGAAAAACTTAATAACTTGGACAAACTTGGAACAAGTTGTTGCTTCTTGACAAGACTAGGATGACTCAACTATGTATGAAGGAGGGATGGAGAACCATGACTCTACCAACATGTGTAGATGTTCATAGGTGATAAAGACAACGAGACTCACATCCGATGTCAATCATCCGTCCCGAACTCGGTCCTGTAAACAAACAGAATCTTTGGTAAAAGAAGTTGTATGATAGTAGTGGAACCAAAGTTTTGGTGATCCTCAAACCATTTAAGAAATTCATTAAAAATTGTAGGTTTGCTTGAGGCATCAAATGAAGTAGGACCCATAGTAAAAGGTTACACAGGAGCAGTTTGGGCATCCACAACAGATCTACGAGGACAGCCATACAAGGCATCCTTTCAATTATGTGGCCAAGCTTGCCACAATGGTCATACTTGTGATGCTCTTTGCCTAACTTGCAAGGGCGATTGTGAACTTTATGTTGAGATACTAAAGTAGAAGATTCATCATGAGAAAAAAACACGTATATCAGTAGTTTGCTTATTTGGCACACGTAGAAGAGTGGAACAAACAACAATAAAATTGGACACAACAGGGGATTCCAAAATCTAATCATCAAGAAGCCCATTAAGGCCAATAACATGAAGAACTTGGACCTTTTCTCTAATTCTTAAGAAGGAGTGAAGGAAGGAGGCAATAACTCATTGAAATCATAAATAAGAGCATAAACTTTACCCAACCATTATACCATCAAGATGTTTAGGGGCCACAATATTGAGGAGACTTTGACATACACCATAAAGACATTGAGTATCATTGGTGTATAATAATTTGGCATGTTTGCGGACTTCTAAACAAATATCATAAGCACAAAAAATTTGTTTTAAATTCGAGTGAATAGTAGACTTGAGAACAAGGCATAAGTGAGCATCAATCTTTAACCAACGAGAAACTCCATTTTCAGCAATATTGACCACGTCCTAGGTAAGATGATTAACATAAACTTGACTCTTAAGTCATAATTTATTATCTAAGGCCCAAGTATCATAGTTAGTTTCATCCAGTTTTTCATATGGAGATTGAATTAATTAGTATAGTAGATGGATTGGGCATAGTGGCAGCAGAAGAGTCCATAGATAAAAAGGAAGAGAAAACCTTAAAAAAATAAGCAAGCTCCGATCAATAAGACAATGACAAATCGAAATGGCAACAATGATGAGTGTCATCAGTCCAAATGGTGATGGTAACAGTGACGATGATGGCGACAACAATGACTAAGCACTGATAACAGCGAAAAAAGTCACCGATGATAAGTGGATTCACTAAGAAAGTAAGGATTTACTTAGCTCCACATACCTTGTTAAATATAGGATTAATCTTCCTTATGTAAAATATACACATAAGATTGTTTATTTGTACATAGGAATAACGATAGAAAAAAAAATGTGGGTTAAGCCCGTTACATCCAACATGGTCTGTGACTTAAAGGATAGAAGAAGATAGAACTTCAAAGAAGAAGATTCTAATACTTTGGTTAGAATATTAGAAATTTCTTCTTAGTCTTGTAAAAGTTGCATAGGTGTATATATTTGTTACTTTTAGCATTTTGTAAAAACATGAATATGTCGTGGAAGTGGCACCCAATGCACTCCAAGTCACACATCTCTTAGGTTAGTATGCAAGAGAAGCTATATCACTCTATAAATAGTATTCAAGAAGTATGTAAAGGTTTTGTTAAACACTCTCTTGTTTGTCTGTCTAACAAGAGAAATTGAAAAATAACTCATTACAAGAGTTTTAAAATATCAAAAAATTCCACCACACGTTGTTGTAAGAAGCCAACATTTATAGTTGCTCTAACTAGAAAAAATATGTTGCCAATACTAAAATCAGTAATCAGATAATTCATTCTTCTAGTACAACGGTTACCAATTATATTAGCACTTCCAACATTAATTCATTTTCAAAAACTTTCTAAATCTTGCTTGATATTGATCCTTGAAGCAATTTAAATTTAAATATATTTCAATAATGAAAAATCTAAGCACTAAGTTTAGAGATACTCCCTGTGATTATAGATTGCCTATCAGGAGAAAAAATGCTTTGTCTTATATACTCTTGATTGTTCTGTTTGTCAAGTTCTTTGAATGGTTCGTCTCACCCTCTTTCACTATGTTTCTGAAGAGTCCGTCAAGCCCATTCTTGTGCCTTTGATTAGTCTTATAAGCCTTTGCATTGTTGCTTCATCCATGTTTGTTATGATCATCTAATAGTGTATCAATGTATCATCTGATCCATTCACTCTTGCATGATCGTCTATGTAGTATATCTTTCAATGTGTATCATCTGATTAGCTACGCTTCCTGTTTATGCTTTTCTTTCTCCATGCACATGAGCTTATTATATCTATTTACTTTTCTTATAGTATTTATTATCATCAAAACTCTTATTACTCTTATGATATCATTTGAGGGTTTATTTCGTCCCGTGAACATGAGTAAGTTCCTTGAAAGCGTTTTATGGTTTAATTGTATTTTACTTATATTATATTTATGTTTATTAAAACAATATAGCAAATTCATTTTGTAATTTTTAACTATAAGATTATGTAGTTTGTTTAAATATGAGAAAAATATTGAAATTATGAATATAACAATAATAAAATAATTATTCATAGCATATTCAATATTGTGTTTTGAGAGGAGTAAATAAGTAAGAATTTATACTACACTTTGAGTGCAACAACACAACATGTCAACACTACGATTCTAAAATGACATTGATACTAGGACAAACTACGACACGTAAGCTATAATAGTATAATAGTATGATTTATGATGTTTATAAAAGGAAGCTTATTCATATACAAACGACTAATGAAACATGTGTATGAAGTGATCTATAGACATACACTACATGCAAGAGAGAATCAAAGCTTTAAGTTCTTGGACATTAGTGTGTTTGATACACGACCTAAAGAAAGTTTATTTGTAAATTCTTCACTTTTGTGGAGTTATACTCTAAAATAAGGAGCCTCTGTCGGTATACTCTCTTGTAGATAGGTTTTTCTTATAAACCAAAACTTTCTATTGTATAGCTAAGAGTTAAATTGTGTACTCAACCTCAATCTTTAGGGGAGATTAGTTGATAGTTAAGAGTGGTTTGGTGTACTCATTGTAAGCTAGAAGTGGTTCTGACACTACTTATAATTAAGTTTTAATTAGTGGAACATTTTCCATTTGCACTTTTATCCATTGTCTATTTCCATTCCATTTCTTCTATCTATTGTGTAATCTTGTTGAACTCCCACCTTCTAGCATTTCTATATCCTAAAGCTATCAAGATTCACTGAAAAGCATAAACACAATTTGACCAACATCACCTACTAGCCACCCACACCAAAGTCACCAAAGAAACTCTCAAAGTAAACCATCAAATACTACCACCCTACCATTTGGCCAAACCTTATTCCTCTCTTTAAATCACCTCGAATTTTCACCCAAACTAGATAGTTCAAACTAGAAAAATTGAAAGAGATAACTTGATAGACGAATAATCAAAATAAATAATAATGATATTATAGCATGTGGAAGAATAGACAGATGCACTCACCCAACAAAGAGAAATCAAAAGCTCTTTTGAGACTAGACAATACACTAAACGAACAAATTGGATGATATCTTCAATGCACAAAAGGATAGACGGAGCATTAGTCCAAGGATAGGTTAGAACTAATCCATAGCACTTGGTCATGCTAGATGCGCTAGATGATACTCAAAAGTATCAAATAAGCTAGTCAATCTTAAATATGACGACACAAGTATTAAGAATCAGTTAGACAAAGAAACCAATGTCTTCACATAAGAGAGTTTCTAAACTTCATATTCTTAATTATTATTGCTAAACATATTTTGAAAATATTAAAATGATGTTTTATTTTTTAAGTATAAAATATTGTGCTTATGAATATTAAATAAGATTCAAAATATTTTTTATATAATTTAATTTAAGTTTGATTTGCTTTAATGTTCAAAATTTAGATACATTTAGAAACTTTGGAAATTATATTAATATCAAAAACATAAAGTTTTAATAATTCAAGAGATTATATTATCTAAATGATTATTTGATTGACCAAGTGCTTAAATGAAAATAAAAAATGGTCAATCACGTTCAAATAGTTTTCAAAATGAATTAAAGCATTACAAGAAACATTAGAAAAATATTTCTTATAAGTTGCTGAGACCTAGTGAAATGAAAATTGTGGAAACAAAATTAAAGAAGACTGACGAATAAAGACAAACTATAGTGGAAGAGCTGCACAAAAGATTCATAAATAAAAGGATAGAGAATAAAGTACAACGTTCATATTTGTTACAAAGAAGGAAAGAATTGAAGGACTTAATTATGTGATAATAATGTGAAGATTAAAATAAAGTAAGAGTTGTTATATAAAGAAGAAAAATAAGGAGAACAATGAGACTCATGAATTGAGAATTTCATATAAGTATTAACGTACAAAATTGTTGCCCAAATGGAAATTTTCCAAAATGAATTAAAGACACTTAATAAGCATTGAAGAAGAGGATACTCATAAGTGCAGAAAATTCTATTCACAAAAGCTTCAACAATCATCATTCCAAAGACTATATAAAGACCATTGAAGATGAAGAAAAGTATGAGATTAACGAGAAACGCACGAAGAAATTCAAGAGAAATATTGTGAGTGAATTAATTGTTATATCTTGTTGTTGAGAGCAAATTAGAAAAGGGTTGAGTGGTTAACTATTGTAAATTCTTCACATTGTGAAGTATACCAAGTGAGCTTTGATTGTTCTTTCTATTAAGAGACTGATTGTTGAGAGGTCTTAACTCTAGGGGGAGATTAGGATTGGGTTTTACCTAGAGTGATGTGAATACTCGTCGCCTAGAGAGGTTTGAATACTCATTGCCTGGAGAGGTTTGAATACTTGTTACGTGGAGAGGTATAAAATACTCAGTTACCTAGAGAGGTGCATAATACTTATCTTGGAGAGATGTTAAAACTTAGACTTGAAGTGGTGTAATAATACTTGCTCCTAGAGGGGTATCAAAACTCATTGAGTGAAATTTCTTAAGTGGTTTGCTAGAGATGTCTTAAAACTTGTGTTTAGCGAAAGCTTTTAAGCGAATTTTTGCTTAAGGGGACTAGACGTAGCCTTGGTTATAGGGTGAACCAGTATAAATTTGTGTCTATTTTTCTCTCTCTTACACTCTAATTTTATATTCCTTTGAATTGTTTATATTCTGCAATTTAAGTTCAGGCTCCATTCAAGCCCCCTCTTAGAGCCAATTGCATTTTTGTCAAGCCTTCAAAGCAAACTTTTATAAGAATTCTAAGTTTTTCTAATACTCATTCTTGTCCTACAAAGATTTGAATCAAGGCATGTTTTGTGCTAATCTTGAAAGTGTTTTTGCTTTGAGAAAGTTTGTGTAAGTTCTTTGCTTTTCTTTGATATTGTGACCAAATTGTTCTACTGTTTTGCTATACTTGGTGATCAAGAGTTAATAGGCTATATATCCTCTTAAGCGATAAGAGTTCATAATGGCTAATATCTTCTTAGTATCAAGGGTGTTATATATTTTCGTAAAATTGTTCATGATTTAATTCTTTGTATAACTTTGAAAAAGTTAGTAGAACCAACAATTATAAGATTGAATTGTTTAGACTGGATGTAGGATTACAAGATCTAAATCAATTGATGCGATCATGTCTCCAAGAATGTAGACAACATAAAGAGGTCATTGAGTTAAATCATTGATCAGGAGCTTATCAGGAATTTGGGCCTAATTAGGCTTGTTTAGGTCTCCAAACAAACTTTTAGGCCCAAGTTCAAAATTGGAGAAGATCACTCTAGAGATTTTAGAGTTTCAAGATTACAAGACCTCTAGTTGTAAAAGTTGTATAGAGTAGTGTAAAATTTATTTTGAACTTTGTATTTTAGGCCAAGTAGAATAGGATTTTGGACCTTAAAGCCCATAAGAAAAGTGGACGATCACCTTTGAAAGAAGCCTTCAAGAAGGCTCTACATGTCACTCCAAGTAGGTGCCACGTGGGAGCATCTTCTCCTAGCTTCTTTTTCCACCTGTCCACCTCTCATTGGAGAGTATTTGAAGCTTGGGCTTCAAGCTACCTTTACCTATGACACTCTTTCAGTGGAGAGGGTCCTCTCCACTTATGTCTTGCCACTAGTCAATCTCTTAAGAGAGTTTTTGGAAAACTTGCAAGACAATTCATCTTGTAATATATAGGAAGCTTATGTAATTGAAAATTAGATTTGAATAAATAATGAAATGCTAACCAATTTTTGCCTCTTCACTCTTGTTCAAAATCTCTCCTTAGAGTAGTCTCTTTTCTAGACTTGCTCTTGCTCCCTCCTAGGTGTGTTGGCCTAACCTCACACCTAATTCACTCCAAATTCAATCTCAAACACTTCAATCCACTACAAGCATCAATTCTTTCGTTGCATCTACTCCAATTTTCATTCAAAACATCAAACCTCCAAGAAGAACCACATTGAAGCATGCAATTAAAGCTAGAATTGCATCGTCAATATAAATCATCTTGTGCTTGCTTATCTTGTTTTTGTTTTTTCTTTTTCACCCAATTCTTGAATCAATTTTGATTTCACTTATAATTGCATTCTCCTTTTAAGTTTGAAAAGAATTTAAAGAAAGTAATTTTTTTAGAAAAAAATTTAAAAAACAATTTACCCCCCTCTTAGTTTAATAAAGTCATTCTATTTTCTTGACAATTGGCCTTAGAACTAGTTTTTGAAAGGTAATCAAAACAAAGATCCTTTGATTTTATTGAATTGCTTTGCTAAAGCCTTTTCTTAGGAGGCTGAAAAAAAACCACCTTTATTTTGCGGAGAAAACTTTCATGACTGGAAATAAGGAATGAAAATATTTGTTGAATATGTTTGACGCAAGAATTTTACTGTGCTAACAAAATGCAGGTTGAGTTAACTAAACAAGAATGATAGGCACAAGCAAGAATAAAGAACATAATCTCTTCTACACTATCCATGGATACTTGCATGAAAATCCTCTCTTAGAGATTTCAAAGATATATAGATGAAATTAGAGGAAACATATGGAGAAACAAACGAACTTGCTAAAAAAGAAGTAGCTAACATAGAAAAAAACTCAACAAGAAATTTATGGCTAAGAGCGATTTTTCTTATCCACTTTTTTCTTAGACTAATTGTTTATTCCTTGAAAAGGGCCAAACCCTAAACTTGATATTCCATGAGCTATAATAATCATGAAACAAAATTCAAGAAAAAACTTTTTTTCCTAACTTTAGATATAATTTTTTTAAGTTAGTAGGTTTCTGACCAAAAGTTTGTGAACCCGTTTCTTAGCCTTGAATGTTCTTATGCTTTGAACCTACTTAGAATAACCTTTAGACGGGTAAAGCTTGGAAAATTTTATGTCTTTGTTGTGAAAATCTAGAAACAATACTCGCTTTAAATTGTGCCACATTTTTTGAGTTATAATTTTTTAAGAAAAATGGTTTCTAACTATGTATCCAAAATTTTGGTTTATGTTTTACTTATAATTTAGGCTCCTTGGGATTACCATTTTCGATGGCTCTAAATTATAAAATTTTAGCCCTATGTGTATTGTGAATAAGGAGTAGTAGTTTTTCTAAAACAGGTGTGCACTAACCAACCGAATAAGTTTGGATTAAATTCCAAGTGATGGAAACCATCTAGCCACATGGTTCATGGCTTAGAGGATCAAAGAAGAAGACTCTACTATTTTTTAGAGTAGAATATTTGAATTTTCTTATTTCTTCTTAGTATATTAAAAACTTTATAGGTACACATATTTTTTTTGTAAACTTTAGGATTTTGTAGAGGCATGAATGGACTTATTTTTGGGATAGCTTTGGACCTCTAATTAGGAAATGAATGAGGTATCCAACACATGAAAAGAAGACTCAAGAAAGAGGCCCAACACATGAATAGAAGGCCTAAAGAAGGAAGTCCTACATCACTTAGAAAAGCCTTTTCAAGGCTTTTTTTTCATTTGTGATAGAATTTTTTGTCACTAATTGTAAAGTTGTATTTTTAGTCCTATTGGTGTGAAGAAAGCCTCAAGTGGAACATGTTTTGGTGATGATGGTTGAAGATATTGAGAGTGTTTTTCCTTCATTGTAATTTTTATTTAAGTCCTTCACACAAAGCATTCACAAAATCAACATATAATCAAACTAAAATCAGTCAAAAAGAATTTTTGAAATAGAAAAGTTGTTTTAAAAGGTCTTATTGACATAATAATTGATTATATTTTTATACAATCAATTAAATTGTTCTTGATGAGATTCAGAACAAAATAATCCATTATCTTCTGTTTAATCGATTAAACAAAAAAATTGAAAAATAATGTCTCAACAGTTTAATTGATTAACATATGTCTTAATTGATGAAACCAAAAATTTTGTAACTATTTTAATAAAAAGAATAATCCACTAACAACTTATATAATTGATTAAAAACGTCAGTGCCAGTTCTTAATCAGTGTTTCCAAAACTTTATAAATAGAGTACTTCACTTAATGTTTTTGTATAACACTCTTACAATCAACTTGTTGTACCTAATTCTAAATATGCCTTATTTTAGTTTGAATTCATTTGGATTTCAACTTGTTGTATATAATTCTAACTTTGCCTTATTTTAGTTTGTCATTCTTTTAGGAATTCTTTGAAAGTTGTCATATAACCTCTTCTCTTTCAAGTTGTCTATTTCTAATTGAGCTTTCCTTTATTTTACTTATTCATATTTTTTTTATCAAAAATGCTTAACTTCATAGTTATTTCTTGAGAATTCACCTCTTTCTAAGGTAGCATCTTAGGTGTTTTTGAAGGAAAGATGAAGTAACTCCTTGACTGACCTCAAGTGACAAGAAAAGGCACAAAATGTTCATACATTTGTGATTAAAAGCAAAAAAAAAATGATATTGCATTAGAGTTACCCTAAAATACCACAAAAGAAATCACCAAAACACCTTCAAAACCTCATTTGCAACAAAAAATTGTCTATGTTTTAGTGCTTTTCTTTTCTTTGTTTCATGTCTTTCTTTTTTATTTGGCTCATGGTTTCAGTAGAATTTTCAGTTACTACTTTGATGTTTTCCATTGCTATTTTTACGTTTTGTTCAGCAACAGAGTTCATTTCAATCACAAATTGTAATTTTGTTGTTTTTGTATAATTTTTTTATTCTTTTTAGGTGTCTTGGAAAATTCTTGGTATTCTCTCATCTCCCTAATTGAATTGAGTAATAGTAAACTCTTAGATTTGTAAAAATGTTCTAAGGAGCTCATAAGTGACACTTAGACTTATACATGAATCGTTTAATTTATATTTTTGTTAAGTCTAATTTTCTTTATTTTAGTACATTTCTTTAGTAGCCAATTTGTTAAGTCACATTTCAACATATTTTAGAAGACTTTGTTTGATCAAAATAGGGGTATATGCACATATACTTGAAAAATAATTTGAAAAAAAATTCACTCTATTTCCATGGCTATCTTAAACTTTCAAGGGCATGTCATTTATTGGTGGACTTCCCCTAAAGAGAGAAAAGATAATACATAATGAGACCCAAATTAGATATTAGAACAAAACCCAAATTGATTTAAGAAGGCATGTATCCTCTTATTATGATAGGGAGTTGATGGACAAGTTTCAAAGACTCCAACAAAAAAATGAGTATAGAGGAATATAAGTAACGAATGGACTTACTAATGATGATGTCGGGAACTATAGAAGAAGAGAGAATAACCTTATTTAGTTCCAAAGTGACCTTAACCTACAAATTAGGGATAAATTTTAACTATTACCCTAGATCTTAATGATTTAGTTCAACTTTATGTCAGGGTATAATAACAAATTAATAAAAGATCTACATATGGGAAAGACTACCCTAACACCCCATACTCTAAGGAAGACTACAAGAGGGATGGTTACCCCACCAAATCCACATCTATGTATGAATGGTCAAGGGATAGAAAAATTAAAATATAAAAATATAGAACATTCCAAAAGAAACTAAGACAAGATCCATTTATTATTTTAGTTGTCTTGGTATAAGCATAATGCTTATCAATGAACCATTAAAAAGGCCATGGATTTAAAAGGCCTATACATTTATATTAGTCAGAATGATACTCTTTCTTCACCTTGTAAAGAAGATGGATTAGATTCTGAAGAAGATGTTTCTCCTTGTGAAGGAGATTAATTAAGGGTGAGAAGGCTTCTAGAAACCCAATCTTATAAATAAGAACAATCACAAAGAGAGAAGCTATTCTACATAAGATGTAAAATTTTTAAAAATATTTGTTCTCTTATATATAACATTAATAAAAGGAATTCTCCCTTTCCACTACTCTTTAATGCATACAAATTTTTACCATTTTACCCTTAAGTAATTGTTCTTTTAAACTCAATTAACTATCCATTATAAAAAAAATAAAAAATAAAAAACTACCAACACAATTACAAAAACTACCTATAATAAAATTATTTATTTTCATAATTATTTTTATGAATTTTTTTTATAATTTAATAATTATTTTTTTATTTTAATAATTATTATAATAACAATTTTTTATTATTTTTTGCTATCATCACAAAAGAGTGGACACATGTGTGTAAGCGCATGTATTTTCACTAGTTTTGGATATAACTCTTGTTATAAGTAATGTAGTTTGAAAAAAGTTAACTTTAACTAACTTCAATATATTAAAAATAATGGATGTGTAGTAGTTAATCAACAAGTATACCTACCTCTATTGAAAAATATTAAGATGAAAGTTTAAGTGACATAGTTTAAATGGAGTCAAGTCATATCTTATTTGGTAGGCCATAACAATATGATCTCAAATTTATTCATAATTTCTTCACTAACAAAATAAGTTTCATTCTTCGAGAGAGAAAAATAACTTTGTGCCATTTCACCTCAACAAGTGAGAGAGAACCAAGAGAAAATGAAAAAATAAAGTTTGTAAAAAATAAATCATTGCTAGAAAAAAAGCAAGAAAAGAAGAAGAGTTAATTATAAAATATGCTTGTAATATAGATGAAAAATAACCTTTAAATAGGAATTGTGCAACTTTGAATTCTTGTATATTAAATAATGAATCTAACTTATATTTAGAAATTTTTAAAATATAGAAACAAAATTGATAATAAATAAATATGTTTCTTATGCAACATCCATCAGTTCTTCGTATAAAGGGCATTATTATTTTACCTTTGCTTTTAAGCATAATTTTCTTGGTTTACTTGCAACCAAACAATATTTTCTATTTTTGTTGTAGGTTGATTTTTTGATCACGAGAAATTTTTACAAGCGTATTGATAAATACGATATTTGTCTTTCCTAAGATTCAAATATCAAATTGTTTTTAAATTACATTACCTTTGATTTCTTTTTGTGCTTAAATTTGTATATTTGTATGTAGATTCTTAAAAGGCTATTCTCATTGAGAATCATTCAGATTAAGGTCGATCCTTCTCAAGGAACGTACGATAGAAACCATCCAGCCATAAGGTCTATGGCTTAGAAGATACAAGAAGATGATGCTTCAAAGAAGAAGATTCTACTACTTTAGAGAATATAATATTTGAATTTTATTCTTTCTTCGTAGTCTTGTAAAAACTGTGTAAATGTATATATTTATTTTGTTATTTTTAAGATTTTGTATAGGCATGATTGGACTTCCATTTAGGCTAGCATTGGGCCTCCAACGAGGCCATAAATGATCCTTCCAACACATGAAATGAAGACTTAAGTAAGAACGAGATCTAACACATGAAGAGAAGGCCTAAAAAAGAAAGTCCCACATTATTTAAAAAAGCTTTTTCAAGGCTATTTTTTTTTTTTTTTTGTGACAGAATTTTCTTTCACTAGTTGTAAAGTTGTATTTTTAGTCACATATCTCTTAGGATAAATGTGTAAGGGAAGTTATGTCATCTATATATAGAATCACTTGCTTCATGACAACTCACCTTGAGTTGAATAAGAATTGAAATTGCTTTAAAATATCTCTCTTATTTTTTTAGGTTACAATGAGGATAATGTTCTACTTAATTCTTTAAGGAACATTTCTTGGAGGAGGAACAATTTAACTTTCTTCAAAAAACTTGGAAGTTTAAGAATTTTCCAATCTCTCTTAGTAGTTTCCGCTAGGATGACGGAAGGAGAGTTCATTACCAAGTAATGTTGTGATTGATACACACTTAAGCCTTGAATGGTGATACATATGAGAATAAGAAAGAACTTGTTGAAAAAAGAGAAGAGAAGACATGAAGAATAAATAAAAGAAGCATGACAAATGAAGATGTAGATGAAGAAATAAAGAGAGAAAAAGCCTTGGAGCTTTCGAAGGAAGAAATTAGAAGAACAAACGATTGTAAATTGTAAAAATTAAAATGAACTTGAAGAAAGTACAAACTTGAGAGTACGAATTTGAGAAAATTGGTCTTAAATTTGAGAAGTCATCTTTTCAAGTTTCAAGACACATTCATATTAACTACCAAGTATATGCATTATAATAATTACATTTTAGTAACTACCTAGCACATGCATTGTAATAACTACATTCTTTGCATTTTAGTAACTATCTAATGCATTCTTCCATGTACATACATCTTAGTCATCTTAGAATAATCATTACCTCACGTATTGTCGTAACTTCCAAGTGTATTCCTTCATGTACATTCACCCTAGTCGTCTTAGAGTAATCATTACATTCATGCATTGTTATAACTTACAAGTGCATTCCATCATGTATATTCATCCTAGTCATCTTAGAAATAATCATTACATTTATGTACATTAGTAACCACCAAGTGCATCTCTCTAATTTCAAGGGATTAGTTAGACATAAACATAGTTTAGTATAGTTAACTCTTTTTATCTTTGAGACTCATTGTTTGGCCAAATTCCATGGCTATAAATAGGAGTGCTCTCATTGTAAAATACAACAAGTTGAATGAATATAATTTCTTTGAGAAATTGTGAGAGTTCTTGAGTTGTGTCTCTACTCTTTTATTTGATTCTTATCTTGAGAAGCCTTCCCAAGTGGCGGATCCTCCTTCACTCATCCTTGAAGATTTCTAATCTTGAAGGTGGCGTGTTCAATCATCTTCTTCCTCGTTCCATTTTTACATTTCAATTCCTTTAGTTTCATGTTTTCATACTTGTAAATCCAATGATTTCTCTCTTTGCCACAAGCATGGCTTTCATGGTGTTTTACTTTGCACCACTTTGAGTTCTCTCTCGAGAAAAATATCATCTTCATCTTTCTTTTGTGTTGGCCTAGATCCTAAACACTCCTAATAATTCATATCAATGGTTAGGTGGTTGAGGCATTATTAACCTTGAAAAGATAACTCAAACGGAGTTAGCGATGGAGTGATAACTAATTTCCTAGAGCATGTCTAGAACCTTACAAAATTAGTTAAATAAAACTACAACACTTCTAATTAATTTGGAATGATTACAAGTATAAGATGGAAGAGTTGACTAAGTATTAAAATGAGATAATGGATTGATTAAGTGATAGAGTGGTGTACTAAGACCTTAATTAACCTTAAACACAATTGGTAATTTTTAGAGTAAATTATGAAATTCAGACAATTATTATGGGGTTAAGGACAAGTGAGGCATGATCTGCTTCCATAAAATTTAATTCAACTTATCTTATGAGAAGTAAGATAAGGGAACCTTGCATGCACATTTCATATATGACTTGATATGATTACAACGTATACAGACTTTGAGGAAGAACCTAATTCCTTATTGTTTAAAGTGAAAACTTATTATTCTTAGTTAATAACATTGTTGTGTGTTGCTGTGAGACACTTCTTTTAACAAGATACGAATGCAAGAAGTGAAGGCCTCAATAATGATGTCAATGTCTTTTATGTGGTCTGTTATGTGACATGTCTCCCCATGGAGATTGTACAAGATTTGGATGTTTACGCTCATTGAGGCCCTTGATGAAGAAATATCATGTTATTGTGAGTGGAGATATTTTGTAGACCTTACACAGTGACATGTGTTTGTGCTACATGTGGAGATAGTGAATGTTGAATTGTAAGATGTGCGTTATCATCTCCCAATAAGAGATAGCGGATATTGAATTGTAAGATATGTGTATTGTCATCATCCAAGAGGAGACTATTGATGAATGAATGATTGATGAATTATGATTGGAAGGAATTATAATTGGGCATGAATGGGAATGAAATACCTCATGATATGTAATGGTGGACGATAAGCCTTACTAAAACTAATGTCCTATAGGTATCCCAATGGAATGATATGAAGTTGTTAAACGTGTGGCCTTAAATTTAGTGATATACCTAGATGGGGTGATCCAAGGCTATTAGCCCTAAGGCATTAATGCCAGTGATGATACCCAAATAGGGTGATCCGAGACCATGGATAATAAGGTTGTATAGCCTATGATTGTTGAATAACAGTCCAACTAGTTATCTTGATCAAGGCATTTAAGGATGTGTGCCCTTTTGTAACCGTCATGTTTGTACCTATACGAAAGGTTTAGATGTTGTGGTGAATGATGGAGGTTCAGTATATAAGACCAGTGCATTTTGTTAAGAGATTGGAGAATTGTGGGTTGACCACAAAATGGTACCTGAGAGAAGTCCATTAGAGAGAAGCCTTTAGGGGTACATAAGGTATCAAGTTGTGAAACCTCTAGCAAGAGGAATCACGTAATCGGCTTGGTGCCCCCAAACATTTGTGGAACTTCACCATGGTTGGTTAAGAGTATCTTGATCAAGTATCAGGCTGGATGCGTACTCCCCCAACTATCACCAAATTAAAGTGATGGTGTGATTCATGTAAGACCTTGAGACTTGGAGGGTCTGAGGCATTGAGGTTCCAAAGTGTCTAATGAAACCAAATAGAGATTTTGATGAGGGTCTCATGGATCACTAAACATTTGTGATATGTTTATGATATTAAAGTTGTTTCTCATATGTGTTCGTTTGGAGGTTGAATACTCGCTCCTTACAATCCCCCTCTCTTATAGAAGATGTTGTAGTTCTACAACTCAAGTTTGATTGGAAATGTAACATAGTGAAGTTTAGTGGGTTTACAACTGACTATCAATGATGATCCTTCAGAGATGGAGAAAGACTTTCCAAAAGTTTGTTATCAAAAAGGATGTACAGTTACATTAAGATTTAAGGTTATTCATAAACTCCTCTTACTAGTCTCTCTTGTTTCATGTGGGTTGTCTAGGATAGTTCCGAAATTCAGTCTTGTATACTTAACTTTCAAAAAATAAACTATTCTATTTTATGTATGTTTGTTTTAATATTATAATACAACATATGTACTCTCTTAATTTATCTTTATATATAACGACAATCATATTTTAGTACTATAAATTATTAATATAATTTGATTAAAAAGACTATCATTTATAATAAGATGATGATTTGATTTTACAATAGTTGTATAAAAATCTTTAACATGATGATTATATAGTTGCATTACTTATCATTTGAGATGAAAGAAATCTATATATAAAATAATTGAAATGAGCATCAAACCTAATTATAATAACATTATATTAAAATGTATGCTTTACTCACTACACTTTATATTCGTAGTCCATGAAGAATAAACTAATCTAGACCTACCAAATCCTAATCCAGGAGTCCACCTTAACACGTCAACTAAGTCCATCAAAATCCTTTCAATAGAGAAACATCACAAACGCTGTAATTCATGATTTAATTTAGAATAAGAATTCGAGACAAAAAAATAATAATTTTATTTGGCTCAAAGATATAATTAGTTGAGTCTTATGGTTTAAGTAAATTAATTTTAAAGAAACCTAATTAAGGCAAAATTTGAATTTTGAATAGAAAACATTCCGTTTTCCTTTCAACGATTTTAGGAAACTACTCAAAATCTTGTGATATTCAAAGATGCACTTGGGTTGTGGAGTTTCGGTCTAAATTTGAACATAAAAATAAAAAAAATGAGTTTTGATGTTAAATAACATACCCTTGAAATCACTTCAATTTATAGAATCACTTTTAATTTTATCAGTAAATAAATAGAACCTAAACGAATTGTATTAAAAGAGGGGTATTCTTATCATCAACGAAAGGGTGTCAGTAATGAAATATCAAAATTCAAATTTACTGACAGGAAAAATAAAGTATAAATAAATTATATTCCACAACTTAAATTACAATCATAATTATCTAGGGTCTCTCATACATTAAGGCCTATATTTTAGTTCTTCTACATGCCCATTACATTTTCTAGCAATTGATAGTAACTCAAAAGTACGAAAAAAAAGTAAAAGATATGACATGATTAGATGCATGAACTAAGTCAGATACAGGTTAGCTCTCGGACAGTAGAAAATTACACGTTGAGTATATGGAAGCAGCAGCTGCATTCACCGCTAACTCTTTCTCGGAGCTATTAAATGTCGATGCTCTACACATTGTACAATATCAAAATTGTCAAATTTCTGACCGTTATTGTAGAAGTAAGATTTTTTACATTAGTATAAAATTCTGCAAATTTATAATGCAATGGCTTAATGCATTTCACAAAATATAACAGATAGTATTCACAAAAATACTAAAAAATGTGTTTCGAAGACTCATTTTTCAAAGATAAACCCAGATTAAGTTTTCCAAATCAAATATATAATTACCATCAAATTCAGGGCAAGGGAAACTAAACATGGGTAAAAGGTATATTGAACACAATCTAAACTGAACCAAACCTCCGTGATAAAAGACAAGGAAACCCCAGTTATTTCCCTTATCTATACCGAAAATTGAACACATAATGGAGCAACAAACTTAAGATACGTAATTGTAGAATAAGTACAGAATTAGTAGACTTTCTTGAAAAATGCATAAAACTGTTTCAGTTCAATAGCAAAAATAGTTACACAATCTCTTCAAAGAGTAACTCAATGGAGACCAAAAGGGCATTATATGCAAACATTAATCAGCTTGCTTAAAGAATTCTTCGTCATTGCAAAATTCATGACACTACGGGAAGGAAAGCAACCAATAGTTTAAGAGTTTTTCCATTATATTAATGCAGCAATTCACTACATGAGCATATGATTAAACTACAGCATCACAAACTATATGAATTAAACAGAAAAATTTGTCTCCCAAAAAAAATTGAATATGGCAACATAATTGAAGTAAAGAAACAAAGCAGCATAAGCATTTGTGCAAAAATGTGCGTATACACATTCTAGTCGCCAAATATAACCGAATTACCTGCTTTACAGCATTTTTATGTTGGATTATTTACGAACTTGAAATAAATTTCAAGAGCATGCTAGGTACTTCAACTTTATTCTTATTCCACTAAAATATTATCAATTTTATTTCACTAATTTATAATGAACATAGATGGCTAACAACAAATTAAATTTGTTTCATTAAGTCTTGTTCTCTCCTAAATTCCACATACTGATAGTCATGTTGGAAAGTTATCTTCGTGTCTTCCTAGTTTAAAGATATAAACCTAACCAAAAGTACCAAGTCCACAATATCAATAGAACAAATTTTATTACAGGTGATTAACACATTTACCTGGAGTTGTTTTCAGAATTTCCCAGCTGTTGTAAACCAAAAGCTGCACTCCAGTTTACATGTTGAATGCCCTGATCACACAGCAATTGCTTTTCCTTCACTTGATTCAACCAACACTCCTGAAATCACCAAGGAAAAGTTCAGATTTGGATGAAGGAAAAAGCACAAACTTCTTTATCAGTAACTTGAAATCTTCCTAGGTAGTGTTGGCAAAATCCTAACTATTGGTCTATGAGAAGCCACTAGTATTAGAGGGTAGCTGTCCTAGACTATGTATTAAACCAAATAAACAATAAGGGATCAATTGTATAAGTACCCTTTTGCTCCAAAATTCAAATCTCTCCCATTCCAAAATATTCTCTTCACTACTAAAACCTTATTGAAAAGGACTGCTTATAATTGTATGTTTTGTAGACCCATGTGTTCTTATATATATAATGAAGAGATAAACTAACAAGTAACAAAATCAACAAATGAGAAATATTCGCAAAGATATTCCCCTCAAATATCATATTTCTCTATTTGATGCAATAGTATATTTAACACTCGCTCTCAAGCTAGAGCATATGTATATGAGTCAAGTTTCTTAGTTATCAACCCAACCTCTTGAGAGACATAGTGAACATATGAATCAGTTGGTTGCTAAAGCTGACAATGTCAATAATGACAAAACTGCATCAATTGGTGCAGGTGGGCGAAGAGGACAGGTCGAGGAACTAGCAACAAATTGTGGCGGGTAGCTACATGGTTTCATTCTAAGTCCTAATTCTCAACAAGAGCAACTACGACAAATGGAGCATCAAGATTAAAGTTCTCTTTGGTGCGCTAGATGCTTGGGAGGTAGTTACGAGGTCATATCATATCAAGGCAAAGAATGAGGATAACCTCTAGACAAGAAGGCTCTCTATCTAATCTATCGAGGATTAGAGTATGAAGCCTTAGTGAAGATTTAGGAACCAGAGTCAACAAAAGAAACATGGGAGAAGCTTCAAGCCTCATACAGGGGAGTGAATCCAATGAATAAGGTATGTCTTCAAAAAGACCAGAGTTTGAAACATTGCATATGAAAGAATGTGAAATCATATCCAGACTATTTCCCTAAAGTCTTAATGGCCACTAATCAACATAAGAAAAATTGGTGAAAAGTTGGATGATCCAAAAATTATAGAGAAAATTCATAGATTATTAGATACATAGTTTGAAGCTTTTGTTGTCATCATCACAAACAAAAGACTTGAAAGTTAAGATTATTGAGCAACGTTTGGGCACATTACAAACTTGTGAAGAAAATAAGAAAGGGATCATGGAGCAACTACTTAAGATGCAAGTTGATTCAACCCACAGACACAATGGTCATAATAATCAAAGCCAACAAGGAAAAGGTTGAGGTGGAGATTGATAATAAGGAAGAGGTGATGTTGAAGAACTTGAACAAGACGAAGTTGGAGGCCCTATGACAACATTCAAAGAGGAGAAAGCTCAACAATTGGCTATTGGCAAATCAACTCAACATAAGGAATGACAAGTCTAATGTGAAATGTTACAATTGTGAGAAGTTGTTATTACACTTCCAAATGTAAAGCACCCAGAAACAATAGTATTGAAGAGAATGCAATTATATTGAAGAAATAAGTAAAGAAGGTGACACTTTATTGATGGTTTGTACGAATAATGAAAGAATTGAAGACAAAAGTTGGTACCTAGACACTGGAGCAAGCAATCATATCATATGTGCAGGCAAGGAGCGTGTTTGTGGAGCACCATGAATTAGTGAGCAACAATGCAACCTTTGGAAATGAATCCAAGATAGAAGTGAAATTAAAAGATAACATTCTTAATTGTCTAAAGAATAGTGAGCATCAAGTCATCTAAAATATTTATTACATGCCAAGTATGAAAAGTAATAATATCTTGAACCCAAGGCTCCTCCACGAGAAAATTTATGCATTCACTTCAAAGACACTAACCTTTCTATTAGAGATAATGCAAGTAACTTGATTCCTAAGGTGCCAATGTCAAAAAATAGAATGTTCATGCACAACATTCAAAATGAAGTCACAAAATGTCTCAAGATGTGCTACAAGGAAGCTTCTTGGCTTTGGCATCTTCAATTTAGGCATCTCAATTTTGGAGAATTAGAGTTGCTCTCCAAAAAGGAAAGGATTACCTTGCATTAGTCACCCAAATAAAGTGTGCAAAGGATTTCTGCATGGAAAAGCTTCCAGAAAACCTAACCCAAGATTAAAAGGCCATAGAAACTCATACATACCTTTGTAAATAGGGGATTATTTAGATAAAAACATTCTAATATCTCTACAATAACCAGAAAAAATATCCCAATAATATACACCTTCATTTGAGCTTATTTTATTTCCTATAAGAGAATGTGATTGTTACAAATAGAGGAGTTGAGAATGTATTTATCATAATTGTAATCAATAAAATATTTCTTTTCTACCTATCATTATTCAAGTTGGTATCAGAGCTCTCACCCATACTCCTTTGCTACCACTCTTGAAGACAATGGTGGGATCAAAAGTTTGGGATTTTTCTCAGTGACTTCGGCAAAATTTACTCCAATGGGTCCTAATGATCTCCCAATGTGGTAGACCCTACTAGTTTGATGGTTGAAATGTTTAGCAATGGAGCCAATACACTTTGAGGATTATAAAAAGATAGCCAAGATCAAATCACATTGATGGTGGAGGATTAGAGTTCAAATGGCCCTCAGTTTAAGATTTGGAATAACGAAGATTCAGTGATTAAGTCCTAGATATCGCGGTCCCAAATATAAGTTAAAATTATGTTTTATTCCTCTGGTAAAGAAAATTGAAATGGCCTATATAACACCTTTCTTTGAAAAAGGATTTTGCTACTTCTTGTGTCAATGAAAGCAAGGTGTTTAATATACCAAACAAAATTCTCCATCTATATTGAAATATCATCGACTTTTGAAAGGGTAGTAATTGAACTAGATCAACATCAAAATTTGAAGATGTGCAAAATAGATGTTATCACACATGCTAAAGTTGTTGAAAGCAAGAATTTCTAAATTTCTACATGGTCTAAACCACGAATATGACCCAATTAGGGTCCAACTCTTGGGAAGATAAAAATTTCCTCCTTTGTCCAAATTGTTCTTTACTTCAAGGAAGAGACTGTCGAGTTGCCATGCTTCCATGATAATAGGAAAAGGGCTCGTTAAGGGATCAAACATCGGAGGGAAGCCTACTACAAAAGGAAAGCATGGCAGTAAACATACTAAGAAAATGTGCCTCAAACTCCATGGAAGAGAAAATGTACAAGAGCACATAGGTGAAAACAAAGGAACTCACCAAATGGGCAAGCAATAATACCTCAAAACATGAAGAAACAAATTGACCCAATACTCCTCCCCAACAAAATCTTGATGAGAGTCTATAAGGAGGAACTTGACCATCTTAGAACAATGATTGAATCAACGAGTAAGGCCTCTAGATTGTGTACCATGTCCATGAGATGTAATAGTTAATTCAATATGGTTGGTTATATATCTTAGGATGTTTGGATTATTGATTAGGAGTACCAGATCAGATGACTCCATTACCTACGTTTTTCAATTCATGAGTTAAAGTGAATAGTAAACATTGTAATCATGGCAAAAGCATTGCGGTTAAAACAAATACAATATATATACATATAGATAACTTTGAAAGAAATACAAAACTATAATTGTAATTGTCAGCGGGAGCAACGATAGTGAACATCGGTGGAGGAAAGTGACAGTGGGAAACAGCGACCAATGGTGGGAAGCGACGAACTGTGGTGGCCAGTGGCAAACGACAATGGGCAGCATGAGCGACAGTGAGCAGTGACGAGCAACTATGAGCACCGAGGAGAGGCTATGATTACTATTAGGTTAAATGAAGTAATGTACTACACACAAATTTGAATTAGGCTAGGTAAAGTCCAATTACTTAAAACCCAAAAAAGGAGTTATTGCACAACACATTAGGATTTTCAACACAATTTGTTGCATCGACACGCCCCCTTCGTTATGTTGCAACACATCTTCATGTTCTGATCGTCGCGCCACCGCATAGCTTTGTTCTCCGATCATCATCGCCGCCATTGCTACACACATTAGGGTTTCTCTCAACCTTTTTCGACAATTCCATTTAGCAGTGGCATCCCGTGATGCAAAAAGCAACTGCCATGAGAAACCTACATCACCATAGCCACATGGTGACGGCATGTTGTAAATCCGCCACTGATTTCCACCATGGCACCATCATATCCAATTTTTGATAACACATATCATGACATTTGTCAACTCTCAAAACACCATTGTGCACTTTATCCAACTACCAATATAAAGAGTAATTTCCCTTTCAATTTAAATCATTCCCATATTTGTCTTTGCAGAATGCCCAAGATTTAAACTACTACAAATGAGATAAAACCAATTCATACCAAAGATGAAGACAAATTCTTTGAAAAACAATATCAGAGAAAACCCACTTTATATCTAGAGCAAGAATTGTCTGACTCAAAGGTGAGGAGCCCTAAAGGTAATAGTGAGGAGGAAAGTGTTGTTAAGAATTTACCCATTGTGTTGAAAAAAAAAAAAAAAAAATTATCTTGTGTTAAATATCACATTTCTCAATAGTTTTACATTGACAATCTCTCTAATAAACGTCAAAACTTTATTGTTGCCATTGATGACACAAAAGTTCCTACCACAATCCAATCTATGAAAAGTGAACATTAGACTAAAGCCATAAGAGAAGAGATGGATGCATTAGAAAGAAACTCAACATGGGAGATTGTTGACACATACAAGAGTAAAGTGGCCTAATCAAGGAAAGCTCACTTGATAAGATAATTATTTCCTCCTATGCATTGATGATTTTCAAGGAAACACGAGTGTATTTTTAAAGCATAAATCAAAGGTGATTGAGAATTTCAAGAAGTTCAATGCCCTTATTGAGAAGTAAAGTGACCTTGATATCAAATCCATGAGATATTCACATTGAATGAATTCAAAAGTAATGTGATGATTATGAAATCCAATGACCCTTAACAACATCTAGATCCGCTCAACAAAATGGAATGACAAAAAAGAATGATGGAACAATTCTAGACATGGCAAGAGACTACCAAAGAATTTTTGGGCAAAAGCAGTGGATTATGCAATTTACCTTTCAAATTGGTCTCCAACAAGAAGTGTATGAGGAAAAACTCCACAAGAAGAATGAAAAGGAACAAAGTCGGGCATTTCCCATCTAATAGTCGTTAAAAGCATCACTCATGTGCACATACCAAATGAGAAAAGAAGCAAATTTGATGATAAAAGCAAGAAAGACATTTTCAAAAATTATGGCTCAAATTCCAAAGACTATAAGTTCAACAATCATAATACAAGGAGGACAATCATAAGACAAGATGTTTTCAATGAAGGAGAATGGGATTGAGGACCAGATGATGGAAAGTACAACTTCTTTCCCTATGTAGAATACGACAAAGAGCAATTAAGGATAAACCAAGCAAGAGAGGAACCTACTACCCCACCAACTAAAAACATTTAAGATGAAAGCTCTAGTGAAAGAATTCCGAACTTTAGGAGCTTACAAGAAATTTATGAGATAACAGAATTTAGATTATCTTACTCTCTTTTGCTTATTTGCTAATGATAAGTTTGTAAAATTCAAAGAAGTCGTCCAGAACAAAAATCAGAAAATCTTTATTGATAGAAATCAAAGTGAATATTTGATGTATTTTACTATATGGGCCTAGGCTTATATATAATCCAATGTACACGATAATATGTGTGTGTGGGTTTCGTTGTTGTGCTTGATATGCACAAGGATTCAATCATATGACTATCATTTATCTCTATGTACTATCTAAAGCCTAGTTGAATTTGTGGCTTCCCAATGGACCCACCATCCATTGGTGCCAAAATCGCAACCATCAAAGTTGCCCTGGTGACTGCTCTGCATTGATATCTTGCGACCATGATTGCCTATTGGACAGACTATCCTCAAAGACATTAATTTTAGAAAAGATCTTTTAGATTACCAGCCTACCATTGTTTACACTACACTGCCAACAAGTTTTCGTGACTACCCCACTACTTGGTTCACTGCCCATAGTTCTACACTACACCATTCATGACATCACCATCGGCCATCTAGTTTGAAATATTTTGCCATGTTTATTGATGATTTTTCATATTGTACACGATTATGTTTGATGAAATGTATGTTCGAATTGTTTTCTTTTGAGAAGTTGTATCATGAAATAAAAACTCTATCCTAATATGATCTCTTCACATTGATAATGCACAACAATACTTACATCATCAATGCAACAATTTATAGCATCCAATGACGTTCTTTATTATCATTCTCTCTACAACCCTCAAAAAAACACATTGCAAAAGCACAACAGCATGCATCTCATTATGAGGACTACTCTTCCTAAACAACAATCACATATCATGATCTGTCTAAATGACCAAGTTCCTCATTCACCACTTCATACTTTTCGTCTTCACTACCTCAACTCCACATTTTGTCTTCATTACCTCGACTCCACATTTTGTATTACAATCTGACTTTTGCCTTCCTAGTTTATCATTGGTCACAAGAAGGTTATCATTGCTTCTCACCTACCCTTGACTCATAATTCTTTTCCACTAGTGTCTCACCTTAAGATTAATCACTCTTCTCATGAAATGCAATCTTTCTTCATGCCTAGTCTCCCTAGTCTTGCTCTACTTCCATCTTTTTCTATGGGTAACCCTTTGCACATCATGATGTTTCACCAATAATGAAACCTCTTCTAACATATCAACATTGTTACTAACATTATTGCATAAGTCCTTACCACAATTCATGAATATATAGTAAAGGTCCTACAACATATCCTAAGTTGTTGATGCTTATAGGAGTAGAATTAGATAATATTGAAAATAAAATAAAAGGTTAAACCAATGAGTCACTTGCTAAACTACGTAAACTAGTATTTATTAATTATATATATTAAAAACTTAAAATTGAGAAATTCATAACATATAAATTTCAGTCCTTAAAAATTATAAGAAAAATAAAAATTGTAGCTAATAAAATTACCCAAAAACCATAGCACAAATTGACATTTCCTAAGTTCAACATTTAATGTCAAGACCATTACTATGAATTTGAATGCCTGATTAATAGAAAATATATATCAAATATGAAAGTAAAAGTGAAAGCTAAAGTAATAAAACAATTAAGAACGAAAAACCATATATGGTTAAACATAAATTGATTTCCATTAGCTGCTCTCAAATTAGAAAGAGAAATTAATAAGGATTTGCTGCACTTGATTGATATACATATAATTAGAGATACAATGCTAAGTTGCAAACCAACAAAGTCAGAAACTTAATAATACATTATTTTGATGTCACTTAACGCTAAACAAGAAACTTAATGGTATCTTAAACTAAATTACTAAAAAAAGGTCGAAGGCACTAAACAAAAAAGTGACAATCGAAGGGGGCAGTCCTGATTCTGATTCTAATAGCTAAAAAAATTAAATACTCACACCCCAACTCCCAAAAAATAAAAATAAATAGTTTATAGCAAAGAAACGAGTCGATGCTTAGCATGGATCTATTTAATTATCTGCAGGCCAACTCCAAAGCCTCCCTTTGCAGGAATGGTGAGGCAACTAAATAAAGCTCTCAATGTTCAGCCAGATTCACACTAATGTATTTGTTTGATACGGCAGCCAAAATTAGAAAAATGATCAATAGAAACAAACCCATAAAAGGTAATAAAATAAATTTGAACTAAATTGCAGTCATCATACTCATAAGACGAGAAAAATAAGTCTTGTGAAGTTTGAAGGAACTGGGATCAAAACAAAGGTAATATTTTATAGAAATAGTCGAGGAAGCAGGATTTCAAATCCTATTATATTTCTGAATCAGCAAAAATGCATTAGAAAAACGGGGGAGAATACCCAAATCAAAGCTATTTATAGTTGTTTCAAGGGTAAAAACGGGCTTTTTAGACCTGTATCACATTTTATAATCCTGCTGAAAACATACTAAAAATGCAAACGGAAAACAAACTAACCACTACCTAACGTTTCTTGTATGCACACCTATTCCATCCCCCGCAATATCTTACTTTGCTTGTATGAAAACCTATTCCATGCCCCATAATTTCTCATATATTAAAGCATTTACTGACCCCAAGAAGTCTAGCGTAAACAATAAAAATATTAAAAAGGTGTCATCTCTTTTGCACTCACTAATTGTTTTTCCTCTTTTGAAAGTGCTTCATCCATATGATTAAACAAAGCAGTCCATCTTGCCCCATGCAAATCTGCGATTTGGCTAGTGGGAAGTCCCGCAAACATTTTCATAGTGAAAGGATCACAATCTTGGTTATTAGCAAATTCCTTTGATATAAGTAAAGGTAACTCAGTAGTGATAACAGATCGAACTCTCCTCCTACTCCGTCGCAAAGCTGGGAAATGTAGAGAAAAGTACAAAAAACAACATATAAGCAGCTCACCTCCAAAACCTGGCAAAATGAAATAGATATGGCTTCTTTACCTGAAAGGCGTCCTTTGATATCTTGATGCAGAAGCTCCAACCACTGAGAAGCAACAGTAGCAGCTGGAAAACATAGAACAACCCATATCAGCAAAGGCTCAAGGAAGCATCTACTTTAAGGAATCTTTCTTCAGTGTCACAATCTATCACTTAACAACTACAAGATACCAAATATATAACATTTTCTCCTCAAGAGTAGTAAAAAACTAATTTCAGAACACATCAGTTCATTGCTAGCTTTTAAACTCTAATAAGATTAAGAGAACCCTTGCATCAATCATGCATAACATGAAATGCTTTAAAGGCAAGCATAAAAGGAGACAAACAACTAAACTGAGCATAATAAAGCACAAGCATGAGGGAAATGGTTACAAGCCTTTTAGGGAAAGAGATGAAACCGTTGTGACATTAGAAGATTCATCGTTTGACAAATTGGTAGAACTCGTTGATGCCCTAGTTTCAGATGACAATTTCAGAGCCAAAGCATCATCCTCCATAACATTCGTTGACTGCGTCATGCAACTTTTAAGACTTCCTTTCTCTACAGTGCTTGTGTCATGATCACAAACTTGACCCTCCAAAATTTGAGAAGAAGAATCATTCATTGTTACAGGAAACTTTCTTGATTGTTTGTTCCCTGAAGAGCTAGGTAGGACCCCTTCCTCGTCAGCCACATCTTCTTGATCCCTCTTACTAGCTTCTAAACTTCCATGTATTCGATGTGCAGCTTGCTTGCTTGCCACACTCGTGCTTTCATGTTTTTCAGACCTTACAAGATTCTCAATAATTGAAAGCACTTGTTTTCTATTCCTCACATGATTTATAATTCCAGGGTTCAACTCATTCAGTAGTCCACTTGGAGCAGCAATCTTGGTAAACCGGTTAACCTGTTCCCTCTTTGCAAGTTCCATCTTTTTCTTGATCATTTCACTCTTACTTTTCCTCCCACGTTGTTTCGGCTTTGGAATACCAGCATGAGAGGGTGACCAAAAGCCATATTCCTTCATCTGCTGCCATTTCGTCATTGGATCTTTCTCGTCCAAAGGTCCAACACAGCTTCCACTCTCCGATACATCCTTCAACTTAAGAGGATTGCGCCCTCTAGAGGAACCTGCAGGATCCAAATTCACAGAGCTTGAAACATCTTCTGCATTCAGATCCACATTAATTCCCCTTGAAACTACTGAAGTATCATGTCCTTTTTCTTGCTTCTCAGTTAAAGATTCTTCAGTAAAATTTTCAACATAACCCCCACTCTTGCATACTTCAGCGTTAAGATCCAGAGGCCTAGTCGCAAAATTCACCTCTTCCGGCAACGCGTTCCTTCCAATTTTCTCTTGTTGAGAAGACTCCGAGGCACCCAACGACAACTGCACAGTGTTTTCCTTCTTGATTTTAAACTCCGAATAACGGCTATTAGTTTCTGAACAATATTTATCAAATCCCCAAATCAAAATTGAGACTAAAATATAAGTATGTGGGATTGAATTTTACAAAAGAAATACAATAATTAAATCCGATACTTAGATGAAAAGCTGAATCTTTGCCGATAAAAATGCATGCTTGTGAAAAGCTAAAACGACGTAGTTTGGCTGAAACGCGAAATTACCCGCTGAGGGAACAAGGGAGTCAAGATCTTTCATCTTGACTCGTTTACGAGCGTTGTGTTCAGCGTGACTGATTCCTCGCTTCTCTCCCGCGATCTGAAACACAAAGGTCGAATGAGAATATTCAGATTTGAAAGCAAGAATCGACAAAAAAAAAAAAAAAAAAAAAAAAAAAAAAAAAAAAAAAAAAAAAAAAAAAAAAAAAAAAAAAAAAAAAAAAAAAAAACAACCTTGGAATTTGTGGGAGAGGACAACAGCGACGCTGTTCCAGAATTGCAATCCTCGTTCATACGTTATGTCGAAGATTGGACTGTTTGAATGTCGGAAAGAGAAATTTAGGGTTTGTGGAAATGGATCTGGTGGGCGAGAGTGTGAGATAGGGCGAAGAGGGAAAGAGAGAATAAAGTTTGAATTCGCAGATAAGTGAGCGCGCGTTCCCTCTCGTGTCCTGGGCTCACATGCATACAAACTATATGGAGAAGACACGCGCACCAATGTATTTTCAAACATTCAAAAATTGAAAGATCTCGATGTTTAAACAATGATTGATTTGTTGTTATGTTGCTCCGAATAAAAATGAATTGTTTTTTTTTAATATCTGAGATTTGTAATTTTTTTTCATTTTAAAAAAATATATATATCAACAAAAATCTGTTTCTGTGAAGGAAAATTCTTCATCCAAAGCTTTTTAGGATTTTTTATGTTATTTACAAGTATTGTTTGCGGGAAAAATGAGAGTGCTTAAATTTCAAATCAAAATAATTGGCATGATTATTATGTTATTTACAAAATTGTTCGTATGAAAAGATCCCAATCAATTTTTTCAGTAAAAAACATATCGTTGTGATAAAATTATCATAATTGCTAGATAATCAAATTTATTCATAATTTATGCTTTTAATAAACTTATATGAATAATTGTAATTATATTTTTCACCAATTAATCATTTTTGTCATTAGGATTTTTAGGATTTGAGATTCTCAATAATTATGATTTTTTAGTATGGAAAATAATATTTAAAATTTTATGTAGAAATTGAGAAAATTAAAGATGATGAGTTGGTAAAGTATGATGAGGATAGGTAACTCAATTGTAGAAAGAATGGTGAGTTAAGAATACTTAAAAGATATTCTAAATTGCTTCAAGAAAATCAATTATAATAAATAAATACATTACTACAAATTTAAACTCATCAAAGCACATAAAATACCTTCCATGTATGCAAGACTTTAGACTTAAGAAGAGGAGAGAACTTAAAATTTAAGTAGAAAATAAAAATTTCTTAGAATTAAAGAGTCAAGTAATTTTTATCGCACGTGAAAATTTAATGTTTCCAACTATATAAACATGTGGAAGGTTGCATTGCTAGGTTAATCTTAATTTTTAATCGGGATTGGTTTTAGTTTAAATTTATTTTTAATTGCTTTGAATTTTCTAATAAATGCTAAGTAAATTTTAATTGATTAAAAATATTTTAAATTATCTAAAATGTACTTATCTTTTGAATTTACAAACACAATACTTATAGTTGATTCAAAATAAATTTTAATAGACTAAAATTACTTATACTCTAAGAAAATCAACTCTAATAAACAAGCACACTAGTATAAATTCAATCATCAAAATACACGAGATACATCCCTTACACACATACAAGACTTAGGAAAAGGAGAGAACTTGAAATTCAAAGAGAAAATACTCTTAGAATTAAAAAGTAAGCAGAATTTACCTAATATTAGATGTCTCTAACTATATGAACTTGGTGAAGGATATGTTGCTAAGGTGTTTTTTAAAGGGGTTTTGACTTGTAAGTAAGAATACAAGCTTTGATTTTCATAGGTTTTGATTTAAATTTATTTTGAATTGTTTTGAATTCTTTAATAAAATCTAAGTAAATTTTAATTGATTAAAAATATTTTAAATTAGCTAAAATGTTTGTATCTTGTTAAGTTAGCAATCTAGAACATTTTAGTTTATTAAAACTAATTTTTAGTAGGCTAAAATCGCTTACACTTTTATAAAAATGAATTTTAGTCTACTTTAATATATTAAAATATCTAAAATCATTAAAAATCCCTCTTTAACTGTGTGTTTGGATTCAGATACAGAAAGTATAGAAGGAAAGAAATGCATGAAAAGTTAAAAAAAACGATAAATAAAAATTTAGTTAATCATAGAAAACGAGAAAGAAAGGTGCAAGCGTTCTTTATTTGTATACATGCTACGATTTAAGAATTAAGTCTAACATATATAATAAATTAATAATAAGTTTAATAAAATTATAATATAATAATATATTAATAAAAATAAAAGGAATATTAATAATAATTTCATAAAATAATAATAAATTAATGTTAAAAAACTAAAAAAAATTATAAAATTATAAATAATCATTATAATAATAATTTTTTAAAATGATAATAAAAATAATAATAAAAAAATATAATTACAATAATAATCAAAATAAATTTATAAAATAATAATATTATTAATAATAATAACTTTTTTTATTTTAATTTTAATTTTAAAATAATTGGTATTTTTTATAATTTCATCAATTAAAATAATAATTTATCAATCATAACCAACAAAATTAATTATATTTCATCTTAAAATAATTTTAATTATAATTTCATTCATTAAAAAAATTATTTTATCAATTAAACCTATCACATCACTCACAAACTTTTATAAATTTTTTTTTCTTTTATTCATCCCTCCATCCAAACAATCTAACTTTTCACACACTTTTCTTCTCAAATCCACTCTTTCAACCAAACAAAGCATAAGTGTTTTAACCAACTAAAAAGTCCTGAATCTTTATTAACTATTTTTGGTTTACGAAAACTAGTTTTTTGTTAAAACTATTAATATAATAGTGCAAAACTTATTCAATATAAAAAAATACAATTTAAAACTAAGTTTTATGAATTTGATCATTTTGAAAACCCATTTTAACAAGAGTTTGGTTTAATGTAAACACACTAGGTTTGTTCCTCACAACATTATCTTCTTTGTCCAACTTGTCATGGAAGACCCATTTTACATCAATGACCTCCTTATCTTTGGATACTTTCACAAGCTTGCTTTCAAATGGCATTCTTTTGAAACTTGTCAAGCTCTTCTTTGCATTGCTTAGGGTTAGTCTTAATCTTTTAAGGTTTTTGGCTCCAATTTAGAGAGGACATAGAGTTTCCCTAAAAGGTAGATTATAATTCTCTTCGATGGATTGTCAAGGATTACTTTAGGAGGGTGGTCACTTTTTAGAAAAACATTTATGTTAGGGAATCCAACAACCATGATTTTGAGTCAGTTTAGAAAATAACTAAGTGTAAAATATGGTCATGCTTCATTTTTAAGACAATAGTTTTAGTTCAACAATAAATCACGTAAGACAAGTGTTTTCGTGTATCAGGTGATATAACATTGTATTGTCTTCTCTTATATATGACAAAGCATGGATATGTTTAGACGATATGCATATAGATTTAAGTTAACCTCGTAATACATGAACATATATATGCTTATTCTGTGTTTGAGGAAATGTCAGTTACTTTTGTTTGCAAAAAAAGATTCGTTTAACACATAAAGTAAAGACACATTATCCAAAAAAAGGTAAGTTCATTCAACTATCAGGATGAAGAAAAATAGCAATTAAAGTTGCATGGAGTGCATTTAATGCATCTTTTACAAACAAGCTCATTAGACGCAAGAACAACATTCAAGTGAGTTGAAGCTGCTCAATGGTCAAAAACAAATTTACAACGACTATATTCTTCAGCGCCTATTTAAAGTCATTCATCAAGAAGAAAAGAGAGAGAGAAAGAAAGAAAGAGAGTATACCTTTATTCAAACTTGTTTAACCTTGACTTTCTTATACTATAATTGAGAATAAATTCATTGTTTTAAATAACATTTACCCAATTAAGATTAATTGGACCTTAATTGAGATTATTGATTAAACTTGGATTTTAAGCATATTCTCTTACTTTTCTTAATTCTAATTATTTTTAGAGATTATATGGGTTCCAAATCTAATTCATATTTTCTACAAAGATAATCCTCTGCCATTCTTACTTGATTAAGGACAAATCTCCTTCAAATATTTTGCAAGATCTTTTGCAGCAAATTCAATTATTATAAGCTGGTATCTTGAACAAAATTTGGAAACAAAATTCTGAAATCAATTAGGATAATAAAAATCTACAACTTTATTGGAAAGAAGATATTTACAAAATTAATCTTTGACACTTAAGGAAACATTTGATAATTGCAAAGATAATATATGAGAATTAAATCTGATTGAATTTCGTGAACAAAATGAGATTATAAATAGAGAATGCAGAAGGCTTGAAAAATCATATTGTTCAAAGAATACTTAATTTTAGTCAAGAATGATTGTGTTATAAAGAATACTCATTTTATCCAAGAGTGGTTGTGTTCCAAATAATGCTCAATTTAGCTAGGAGTGGCCATGGTCCAAGCAATACTCAAGGGATTAGCCAGTAGCGGCTATGAGCCTAAATACTGCTCAGGATGTTAGCTAAAAGTTAGCAAGGAGTGACTATGTTTCCAAGAGAATATTCAAAAAGGTTAGCCGAGAGTGACTACAAGCCCAAACAATACTCATTTTTACTTCCAAGAATTAGTTTTCTTAGTGGAACTCAATTTGTTGAGTGAGAACTAGACGTAGTATGCTTTGACAGACAAACCATTATAAAAATATCATGTGTATTTCTCTTTCCTCTTATCTCTTTTACTTTGCATCTTATTATCATCTATGCTAATCTAAGACGGAGAATCATTGAGAGAACTAAGTTTGAAAAATTGTTTATAACAAGTAAATCTATTAAGATATAAAGTTGCATTTGTTGCATTCCATTACACAAAATAAAGGTTAAAAAGACATTAACAAATCACTTGTTGTATAAAACTATCGTCTGAGCAATACGAAAAGTTTTTTATAAAGATAGTAAAACATAATTCAACACTCCCTTTTTGTATTTTTCTTATTTTCTATGCTTTATTTCTCACCCGTTTACTACACCATACTAAAAATTGGATGTTCTATGAACAATGGCTAGTTACATGTTAGATGTTTCATTGGTTACATCCATGGGCTGAGTAGACTCATCTTCATCTTCTTCTTCTTTTCTCAACTTGCAACTTAGGGAACATCATCTAATTACGATAATTCCCTATCAAGCTTGTTCTCAGTATGAATTAAATCAAAATTAGCAGTGTGCACAAAATTTAAATTTGCAGACATAGAAGGAGAATGCTTAGAATTATTTAAACTAACACTATCTAAAGGTAAATACTCTAAAGATAAATTCCTAAAATGCCTAGCTAATCTATGAAAGGTCCTATCTATCTCAATATCAAAGGGTTGCAGATCTCCTAGGTTACCTCTAGTCATGCATTATATGCAACATACCAAGTATTTTACACACAAGCATACAAGGAGGTAAAACTGGAGGTATACTCAAATAAAGTCTAAATGAGCTAAAAATTTGTGAGAAACACCCTAAAATTATGAAAAGACAACACGCAAAATGTTAGAGCAAAATTCGAAGGATAACTAAATTAACTAGTAAAAGAAAGTTTAAAAAAATAAGACAATAAAACTTCAAAATAAAAAAGAAATAGAAAATGATCTTTTTTTCAAAATCTAGTGGTCGCAAATAGGCCTTATCGGTCCAAATTTCGTAGATCTTTTTTTTCTACCCCAAAAGCATATAAAATACGTCCAATTCCGACAACCAGAACAAAAGTTATGACCGTTTTAAGTTTTACCCAAAAATAGATTTTTTTTTAAAAATTGAAAAATAATTATGCAGCAAATTAGAGAATTCCAACAAAAACCAAAATTGATGCAACAAAACTAATGCAACAAGCAAAAGTAGAAATTAGAATTACTCTGCAGCAACAACTTGAAGTTCCCTTGTTCCATTTGGTACTCTATCCTTGACAAAGGAATTTGATCGAAGCCGTATCCGGTCAAATAATTATAGTTAAATGTAGTACTAGGAAGTGCCTCCTAGGTCGTCTCCCAAGGACCTAGTTTTTTGTCAAAAGATTAAACACCAAAGAAAATGAGTGAGGGGGGTTTCGTGAAATAATTGAACTTAATAAAATAAAAAAAACAACAAAACCGAATTAGATTTCCTAAACCAAATTAAATTACCCTTTTGATTAGATTGCAGTCCGCTTATCACAGGATACAGAAATCCAGGCTCAACTTATTGAACCCTAATTTCAACCCGAATTAATTAACTAAGCGATAATTAACACAAGTTTTCCTTATGCAAATTAAGCATTCACATACATCATTCATTCCATCCCAACAACTCGTGACTCACTCCATTAAACATGAATAGAGACACGAATTTCATATTAACTGAAACATTAAGCATGAACCAGTAAAACCATTAAGCACATAAATAAATTGATAAAGAGTTAAGAGACGAAGAAAGCAAAAATAACACAACAACAACCTCAAAGCTTCATGGCAATCTAAATCAAAAGGATAACCTTATAAATTAGCCTTCCATTAAATTCGAATAAAGCAAACGAAGATTAAACGCAAAATTGAATTCAAACAGAAAGCGAAATTGAATTAAATTAGAAAACGAAATTGAATTGAAATAAAAAAAATAGAAAGTAATTGTAGGGAAAAGAAATTAAATATAGAACCAGTTTTTCCAGAGAGAGAACGAACTTAATCCCAAAAACAGAGAATAAAGAACTGTATGCTTCTCTGTTCGCGTCCTCTCTGTAACAGGCGGCTATACCCAAATAAGTGCTCAACACTAAACCTAATGGACCCAAATTTATTCAATTCTGGTCCAACGAATAAAAACTAAAAATAAAAACTGATAATGTGGCAGCTCCTCTTCAATTCCAGAGTTAATTTCCAAGCCCAATAACATTCCAAGGCTACCCTGAAAATAATAATAAAATTAGCTTAGAAAATCCAAGTTAAATAAAATTACGAATTTATGGTAAATGAAGCCCAAACACTGAAATTGAGAAAATAACAGGCAGTCAAGCACAAATCACTAATCAAAATAGGTACAAAAAGACAAGTAAATAAGGAAAAATAATGACTCATCAATCATCCACTAAAAAATTGGATGCTTTATGAATAATGTCTAGTTACATGTTAGATGTTTCATTAGTTACATCCATTGGGCTGAGTAGACTCATCTTCATCATCTTCTTCTTCTTTTCTCAACTTGCAACTTAGGGAAACATCATCTAGTTACTATAATTCCCTATCAAGCTTGTGATCATTAAACCTCACATGAATGACTTACGCAACTTTGGTCCTTGAGTTATACACTTATAACTTTAGAAACTTCTCAATAAATAAGCAAGGTTCCTTCATCACTTTAGAGTCAAATTTTCCAATGTTATCCTTAGTGTTCATAATGAAGCATAGACATCCAAAAGGATGAAAATATGATACAAAATCAAACCAAATCATTCAAAAGGATCTGTAATAATGTTATTAAGCATAAAATTATATCAATGCTAAAGATTACACCAACAATCATATTCTTGAATCCTATATATTGACTAAAGATTCAAAGAACGCATCATTGAAAACCAATTGTAAAATCATACAAGAAAAAGAAGTTCTAAGATTGAACGAAAATTGTCTAAAAAATAGGTTGGACCGAGTTCAAAAGGGGGGTGAATTGAACTTTAAAAATTTTCGCAAAACTAGAAAGTGATTTAAGTATGAGAATGAATTATCTTTATAAAATCAATTAAATGTACAGTTCTGGACTGCTCAATAAATAATTCAGTAAACAGATGTTCAGAATATATAGCGGAAGTATTACATATTCAATCAAACAATTTACTGAACTTTTCTAGAATCAGAATACAATCAACAAGATGATTAGATTTTAATCCAATCAATTGGGATGATAACAACAGTTGAATAATAGCAATCAAGAAGAGTAGGGAGAAAAGCAAGAACACAGAATTTTTATCCTGGTTTACCCTTCCACAATGGTTACGTCCAATCCTTTGCCAAACCAACAAAGATTTCCACTAAAATGATCCAAGATCAGTTTTACACCCTTGCTCCCAACAAGTTACACACTACTCCCAACAGTAAACCCACCACACTGAACCCTTTAGCTGGTGTTACACTAGTACATAAACCCACTGCACTGCCCAATTACACTCCAGTAATTGGATACAATAAGAACAGAATACAGTTCAAATTAATCAACCACACTGTACGCAATACAAAATGGATTGAGATTAAGTATGGAAGACTTAGCTCTGGTCCAGAACCAAAGCAGTTGATCCTCACTCAAGAAGTGCTTCAAGATTCACAATTTTTATGATTTCTTGTGTGAAAATTAATTCGAAAACAGTTTGCACAAAAAGGGCGTTTGTAATCTCTTAGGAATTCTCAAAAGTATATTTCAGAAATCTCAAAGTTATGGAAATGATAGAGACAATTCCTTTTTATAGTCAATTCTGATTTAAAACAGCTTAGTTGTCACTAGTTCAATTAATTGAACAAACCATTCAATCAATTGAATTGACCGTTAGTTGACTCAGTCAAAGATTCCAGTAGTAACAGAAATAACTGTCACATTGAATCGATTGTCTTAAAAAATTCAATTGATTGAAAAAACTTTTTCAGCAAAAATCAGTTTGGGCTATTTTTCTTAAAACTAGTTTTAATAAAAATATTTGTGAATCTCTTAGCACCCCAAGAATGATGAACCATGCCACTAATGATTAAGAACTAAACCAACATCAGCATACAAATCCAACTAAGGACCAAGACCGAATCACCCAACCATCTTCATGTTGGCTCAAAGTCATTCACTTGAACAATTCTGGTCCAAGTTGGTTCCAACAGATTCTTCATGAAGCAGTCTTCATCAACTCACGTACTAGGCATTGATTTAACATAGTCCAGATCCAATCCATCAGAACTTCAGCAGGCTATGGTCTTTATTGACTTCATCAAATCACATGCTTAGCATTGGTGCTAACAAATTATTCTTAGTGGAAGTACAAAAACCTTTGTATTCTTCATTATGTGAAGTTACTCACCTTATAACAATTATTGTTATATCCTTTCTTCAAGATTTATCTTTATTACCCTCTATTATATGAGTTTGTAAGCCAGGAGTGACATTTGAAAGAACACTCAAGTTTTCAGCCATAGGAGGAGATTCTAAGGGATAACTAGAAATGGTTTATGTACTGACTTTGTAATCAAGCTTTTGATTAGTGGAACATTTTGAGGAGCTTTTCAAAGGAGAATTAAATGTAGCCCAAAATTTAAAGTTGTAGGTATAGTTAGCTGTAGAAGATGGGGTTAAATGGAGCCTTATATTCTTTTTGCAATTGATAAAACTAATTTGTCTGATAGACCGTCTAATAAGAACAAATCACATTGTTTAGAAAAAACATTTAGGCAGATTGTCAAAAAAAAAAAAAAGATAACTAAGCAACTAGAAAGATCAAAAAGAGAACACCACTAAAGAATTTATCCTAGTTAACCCAAATTTTGAGCTACATCTAGTCTCTTTAAACCAACTCCTTAAGAGCTTACACTAAACAAGACACTTGCATACAACAAGTAATCAAACCTTTACAATATAATGAGTAAACACACATCTTCAGGTTACAACAAGTAATTAAACCTCTCCAGGTTATCCCCTCTTAACCTACACCTAAGATTAATAACACTTAAGAAAATAAAGAACATTTTCAAATAGATTATAAATAAAGCTTAGAAGGGTGTAACTTCAAAATGTGAAGAATTACAATTGTTTAGCACTCCACCTAAAAAATTCAACATTCTAAAAGCTTGGTTTGCATTATTTTCATTCTTTACTTTCAATCCCTTTCAAATCTGTCATTTGAAACTCTAATTGATTAAGTTTAAATTCTATAATATCTTCATCTTTTTTGCGATAAAAGCTCAAAATAGAAAACTTAGATTTATGATCTTTCAATTTGGTTTTACTTTGAATCTGCTTAGGAAACTAATTTGAAAGTATTTGCAATATGGGTTAGTAAAACAAATTAAAATATAATCAAAAAAATCTTTTCGTTCCAGATAATACTTGATGCTAAAAACAAAGTACTTAAGATTTTTAATCAATTTGTTCATTCTAAAAAAAATTTAGAGATATTCACAATATACCACAAAGATATTTGCAAGATATAATTTGAAAAATAGATTTAAAGCTAAATGAAAAATAGCGTCAAATAAAGTCATTCTACAAAACACACAGATTGAAATCTTTTTAATTTTGGATAAAATATCTTTTTGATTGAACACGCTTATAGTATATATGTATGTGTGTGTGTGTGTCAAAAGATTTCGTTTAACTATTTTAAACAAAACATGTTACACGTTCATCAGATTGTCTATCATGAGTAAAACAATAGATGCTCAAAAGGTCTATTATATCCTACTACTTTTACTAACCACAATTAGATTATTTAAATCATAGATAAAACATATCATTCATATCACAAATAAATCATTACACATGTTATAGATGCTCATAAGGTCTACTGAATATTACAATTCTACAAAATATTGCTAGAACATCCAAAATACAAATAAACCATTCAATTTATTTTGTTATCATCAAAACATATTATCTTCTGGTCTTCAAATTGTCTAGTGTGGTATAGAACGTCCATAGTCTCAACAGATCATCTAACTGATAGAGCAAATTTATATGATGGATGTTACTGATACATTTTTAGGTCAAAAATCAACTATTTCTACACTTAGAACTTATTTAATTCTCAATTTTAAGTATTTTTTTTATTAATAATTGATTGTGAGAGTCCATATAAAGATTTGATATTAATTCAATTTATTTTTGGTGAAACTGATCAAGAAAATATTGGACGAGAAGAACTAGGATTGAAGTTTTTAAGAAGTGAAAAAAAGGTAAATAAAGTCAGCCCAATTCAACCACGTGAGTCCACTTGGGAGAAAATAGCAAAGGCAAGGAAGCATTTGGCGCTCGGCGTAGAAACATGGGCTCGCCACAGATTGGACCTAGTACTAGAATAGTAACAGAATCCAGTGGCGTCGATTTTCGTATTATATTTAAAAGACTTTTGGGTTAGGGTTAGGCATCTTTGGCTAGAATCGAGAACAAAATTGACTTTTGAAGGCGTCTTTAGGCTTCATTTGGAGTAATCTTCTTATTTCATCATTCTTCTTGTGATATTTGGTTTCCTCATGCCTATGAGGAGCTAAATTACTCATTGTTGGGGTTAGGTTAAGTCCTTTTTGAAGTCTCACATGCTTATATCATGTCTTATCATAAATACTTTTCTTTCAATATATCAATTCATTAATTTTGTGCTTATGCTTGTTGTGCAGATCAATAACTCGATTATTGATTCTTAAAAGTATTGGAAAATATATTTTGAATCCATAATTGAATTAATTTATTGATGAAAGCTCGTGTATTTTTTTAAGCTTTATTAGAGAGAGCATATATGATTGACATGTAAAGTGTGTAAAGTGATTTTGTGAACTTGCTTTTGAGTTGTTATACCATTGCTAAGTATTTGTCTATTTAAGCCAAGATACCCTTGCTTGAGGACAAGCAAGATTCTAAGTTTGAGGGAGTTTGTTAAAGTTAGATTATATGATATTCTTGGGCTTATTTTCATAATGAAATCAATTATTTCTAAGGTTGGAACTTGCTAAATCCCATGCTTTTATTTTAATTTGTTTCTTGTTATAAATAATTGGTTACTTGAGTTTTTAATCAAATTTTACTCTAAATCCCATTAACTTTGTCAAATATATGAACAGGATGCAACTGGGTCAAGAAGAGTAGGATTAGAGCCTATAAAGAGGGAGATAAAAGATAAAATTGAGCAATCAGCTTGAGAGCAAGGAAGCAAAAATGCGCCTGACATAGGATGGGCTTCAAAATTTGGACCAACTATATAATCCAATGGTGCATGGCACAATTCATGTGGCTTGGACGCAAGCATTAAAATTTTAGTTCTATTTAAAGGATTCTATGCTTTAGGGTTAGACACTTCCACTGGGGGAGACTTCCAAAACTTTCACCTTGGGAGTCAGAAAAAAATGTAGTCTTGGGATGATGACTAGAGTTTAGAGGGTTCCTTTTCCCCTTCTTTGTATATCCATCTTCCTCCATTATTTATTCTTCTCATTTTGTTAGGGTTAGATTTAATCATTTGAACTCTCATATAATCAATATTGGGCTATTTTATGTCTCATAATACATGGTTTTCTTTCAATATGTTAGTATTTTAATTATTTGCTCATGCCTATCGTACAAATCCATGACTTGACTATTGATTCTTGAGAGTATTGGAAAATATCTCTTGATTCTATATATGAATTAAATTATCGAATGAAAGCTCGTGTATAGGAATAGAGCGTGATTCAATTGTTTTCTTAAGAACCTTGTGAGAATGCAAGTTCATTTATATAATTGATCAAGCATTGTTGATTAATAGATAATCTTAGGCTTATCTGTTGAGGAATTGGGGTTGAGTATTATTGTGGGTCGACACTAAAATTTGTTTGAAATGAAGGTAATTGATTTTATGCATAAGAGTGAGTTTTGTTTAATCCTAGAAATTGCATTCCATCTCCTTTCTATTTTTTTCCACATTCCAAGTGTTCATTAAAAATAATATATATATATATATATATATATATATATATATATATATTCATTGTTTTAATTTTATTTTCTTGAATAAAAATCAAAACTTTTGAATTACTGTAGTCTAATTTTGTTATAATTATATTTATTATCATCTATTGTGTAACTGCTTTGGGAAAGAACGATATATCTATTACTTGCTAAATTTGCGACTAGTGCACTTGACATTAGTGCAAAAATATGTTAACACTTCATGATTTCTTCTCTTCAATTCTTCATTCTTGTGCATCTACAACTTCATCATCTTCGTGCTCAATTTGGAAATATTTGCACTTCGTAGTTGACAAGAGAATCCTATATCTCTTGTAGTCTTTAGTCTACACACTTTCTTATACTCATTCTTAGAAGCTACACAGATGAGGGTATATCTTGACTGGTTATTTAATTGCATCTGGTTATGTTCTTCCACATCCCAATCCTCTTATAAGGAAATGATCTTATATCACCCTTGATGATGATTTGCCACAACTGATAGTGTGTGGAATTTATGTACATTTCCATCCAATCCTTCCAGTATGGAAAGTCTTCTCCTAGAAAAGCAGGAATACTAGAGAGAGAGAGGCTCTTTAGATAAACAACTATGGTTCCATGTTTGTCATTTTAATACTTGATCTTTTCCTCTAAACATTGTCAGGCCCTCAATCCTTTGGAGGTCGAGCTCCCATACCAATTGTGAAAAACAACAAGAACACGAAAAGAAAGGGTTGAATTATGTTTTTAAAACTTTTGACTATTTTTCACAAATATCGTTTGATATTATGTTATCAGACGATAAGTTTGACTTATATTAGATGATCTAATAAAGTATTGACATAAACTTAATTATATGACTGCTCCTTCTTAAGTTAGTTATAAATAGATAATATTCAAAAAAGACAAGAAGAAGAGAGACAAAGTTTACATAGTATTTTATATTGATTCGTTTGTCGCAATAGACTACGTCCAATTATAGACTAACTAGTCAAGTTACTCCTGGCTTAACTAACTATTCTTTAAACAAGCCACATCTAGCTTAAGTCAAATACAATGTATAAGTGATCAAACAATCATAGTTTTGCTCATTAGGGATACAACCTTTTGATGTGTACAATGGTTTAAGTTTACTCTCCTAGTTTGTTGGTTTGAACACAACAAGGGTCTTTGGATGCTTTTTGGCATAGAGAATTGAAAATGACAAAGTTTTGGCATTTGTAAAAAAATATGTTGTTCTTGTTATCTTCTCTTCGAAGTTTATCTTTATATAGACTTTCAAAATGTAGTTTTTGCATTCTCTATTTTGGTTGCTGAGTAGCTTTGCACTATCTTGATTGTTTTCTTTTGTTGTTATCATCTAATGAGCTTTAAAGGTTTCAAAACATTAAATGTATTGCATGAAACATTAATTTCTCTTCTCTTCTTCTTGCAATCTCTCTGATAACTGGTAATACTTATCTTTCTCAATAGCAGAACCTTTTACACCAAACTATGATAAAAGTCCACACCAAACAAGATAGATAGTTGGGCAAGAGATGAAAATAGCTCATGCTAGGATAGTTGGTGGATGTTGCAACTTTTGCTCAAACCCCAAGAAATATTAGAATAATGTTTTGTTTTTACACAATCCATCTTTGTGACAAATGTTGAAGATAGTCTCTAAGTGATAAACTTTAAGCTTTAGCAATATTCTAAATTTAATTCAACTTATAGTTTTCGTGTATACTTATTGTTTGATCTTCATCTATTTTCTATCAGATGCAATTGGTAGTTTGGTTAGTGTTCTTATCATTTGTCAGATGATGCATTTGTATGATTTAATCTTCATACCTTATTGTTGGTTTAAGCATTGAATCAAAATTGTAGGGTGGTGGACTTTTGCTCTAATAAAATCCTTTACTTTTATGAAGTTCTATCAAGCAATTAGTGTTTAGTAGTGTATATTTTTATATTTGCTCTAAGAAATTTATCTTTGTATCTTCAAACAACATCTTTCTTTGTTGTATTTAATAGTAACAATTATAAAATACTCTTGAAAGCCAAAAGTGACTTAACATAAAAAAATGCTTGTGATATTTATATTAGGGAGATATAAAAAGGATATTTAAGAAATCTTTTTATACTCGTTGTAACTTAGGAGTGGAAATGAAAAAATACCTACAAAATTTTTAGATGATAGTAAAACCCATTAATATTTTTTTATGAGAGAATCGAATATAGTTCAGTTGGAGTGAACCACTATAACAAAAAACGTAAGATTTTCATGGCCTTTGTTATTACATGTTCACATATGCTTGTTATCTTTTCACAGGTCTTGAAAAAAACATGTTTTTGGATTGGTACATGTGTCCCTGAAATGTGTAATTGCAACATCTTTTGAAACGTTTCTCATCCTTCCTTTTAGAACTAACTAATCTTTTCAATCAAGTCCATAAAAAAAAAAAAAAATCAGGACCAGAAGCATGTCTACTTTATCTAATAACTTAACTTCAATACTTCTAATTCATTACAAGTGTTACATAAAAAGGTTAAATTATAATTTTATACAGAAAAATACTTTTCAACTAACTTATGGAATAGGTACCTTAGGACAATTTTTTGACATTTGGAAAAGTGTAATTTGGAACACAAAAACCATACTAATGTTATTATAAAATAGGTATTCTAGAGTTATTACTCAACAATTCTAAATACTTATTTTGTATCGATTTTGAGACTCTTCTGCCACACATCTTCCAATTGATTTTACATGACAATCTAGAATACACGTTCTAGAATATTCACTATGAGTTTGTTTTTTTTTTCTTTTTCGACATATCTACAACACTGACATCTAATTTTGAAATAGTTAATTTAGAATAGAAAACCTACTGATAATGTCAACTTATAGTTGTAAAAAAATTAATTAATTAACTTTCTTAATGACCTTTCCAAATAGTACACTTGAAAGTAAGGTTATCAGAGTTGAGAGTCTACATAGACTTGTGACAGGTTTGCAAACTTAATTCATAAACCCGACTCGTAGATTCGTAAGAGTCTACTTCATAGAAAAATTCAACAAAAAGGACAAACATTCATGATACCAATTTTATAATATTAAAATACATAAGTTCATACAATATACCAACAATAAAATAATAATTAAATAACTAAAAAAACACAAATGTTATCAAGATTATAGGTCACCTTCATCTAATTCTCTAATAAATAATCTTCACCATCTTCATCACCATCTCCATCACCATCAAGTTCTTCTCCACATGAAACTTGTTCATCAACATCGTCATCAAAACTATATTATCAAGATCAAGTGTTTGTCCATCTTGAGTTGGATCATTTAAACTTGTTCTGGCCAAGTCAGCATTTTCACCATCACCTTCAACTTGAGTTTGTTCAACCTCAACATTATCTTATTCTTCTTCAGTTATTCATTCATCATCAGACTCAATGTCATCAAATGAGAGAGCAACAACTTTTCTAATTTGTTTATTTTTCAACTTCAAGTTATACATCACATAAACCAAGTCATTCATCTTTTTCGGGTGCAATTTTTTTTTCCTTTTTGTATAAACCTATAATTTAGTATGACATTTTAGTAAATATATAAATCAAATAAAGAAAATTAAAAACCTTACATAACTTAATGAACTTGAATTACCATTTTATATAAGCTCTAATTACGCACATACCTTGATGAGCTATAAGTCAAATTCAAAACTCGAATAACAAACTTCTTTAACTCTAGAGTTTCATCCCCAAACATCTCCCACCATTCTGTAGGGAGTATATATATCCAACAATCCTTTACATCTTCCATAGAAAAAGTCCTCCAACGTAGTGAAGCTTAAGAAGTTGCAAATTGATTTTTTTTTACTTTTTGTAACATCACTAACCAATCTTCTCATGCATATATACAATCCCTCTTTCACCTCAGGATCATTATTTCTAAAAGTTGGTTCATAGTGTGCATGCAAAGACCTATGAAGTTGATTATCCCACCTCTAATCAATGTTTTCCCAAACAGATTCTTAACTATGAAAGTACCAATTAAGTTATATTAGAAAATATTATACAAATAAGTAAGTAACAAAATTTAAAATGATAGAAAGTTTAGAAATGTTATGTTACCTTTTCTTAATATTATTAAAGTTGCATTTAATATTCTCTTTTGCACAATCCATCTCCTCATATATGAATCCCATTAGGGTTTTTATATCAGAATTCACCAAGTGAAGGACCACCATAAGAGGAACAATGACTTTTAAGCATGTCCTGGCGTTTTTTGAAATGTAATACCACATTTTGAACTTTTCTCCTTTCATGTGATGTTCCAAACTTGCTTATTTTCTACTCTTCAGAGCTAAACATGTTAATCAATGATGCTTTCATTTGATGAAGACAAGCTAGAGTTAAGTAAGTTGGGGCAAATCTAGTCATTCCTGACCTTATCAAGTCTCTTCTCCTTGTAAAGTTCTTCAAAATGCTAATTAGCAGTGTTCTACCATAAATGTAGTTAGTGATCCTTCTTCCCTTCTTGATGGTTACTTCATGGACCTTCAAATGCTTGTCAAGATTTCCAAAGATTAAATCAATACAATGGGTAGCACATGGAGTCCAATATAAATGCTATCTTTTTTGCATCAATAACTCTCCTGCTGCCTTGAAATTTGCAGCATTATCAGTAACTACATACACTAAAACTCTGTCCACTCTCTTCACCATCATCAATTTGTTCAAGATTATTCAATCTTTTTTTCTTCCCTGAGGCATCCTTAGCGTCTGAGAAAACTTTCATCATTAAAAGTTTGATTTCTTTTGGTATTGAAACATAAGGTTTAGAATCATATCTAGTTCCAACAAGATGTTTGAATATGAAAATACCTCCATTAAATGCCTTTAAACAATAGTTACATTTCACTTTTTTTCCATTGCCTACATATGTTCCAATCTAATATCTATTCTATTTCCGACATTTTTACTTCTAGGTGGAAGTGAAGATGATGTACCAACATTCTCGACAGAATTTGAACTAGACACCAACATCTTAAAAACTTACAGCCAGACAGAAAACTGAAACTGCAATTGCAATTGCAATTTATATTTTATTCTAGCCAGCCACACTCCAAATTAAAAAAAAAACAAAGAAACAAATAAAAACAAACTTTTAAAAAAGGCCACTCATTGTGTGGAGGAGAACCCACGAGGAAGAAAACATGCAAATAGTGAGGCAAGATGACGGATAGACGATGATGACAACGACAAGTGGTGGCGAGATGACCCGATATAGTGAGACACGACGACAAACAGACAATGACGACGGCGACAAGTGACGACGAGATGAACTGAGACAATGAGGCACGACAACGAACAGGCGAGATGGCTTAGAGACGTGACATTTAGAGACGACATGTCGACGATGCGACAAGAACCTAAATGGTGATGAATCTCGACGGTGACATATAACAAGATGACGACAACACACAGTAAGACGACGACAAACCCAAGCGATAACCCTAAATCATAGTTCAAGAATCCTAAATCAAACACGACTTCCAATCACGAAATCCATATGTGAAGGTCCTAAGTGAAATGACGACAATGTGGATTGTAATGGACCTTTCTTCCCAACTCGTTCATTTGGTGGCAGACTCGCAAATTTGGCCGAGTCGATTGATTTTAATTTTAAATCTAGTAAGTTTACTCCAAAAACGAATTTACTGTCTAGTTAACTTGATTAAAGTAATGAAAACATAAACTCAGACAAATTACAAGTCATCTCGCAAGTTTGGTAAGCGTTTGAAAGACTTCCCAACCTCCATTTCGGCCACCGATAAGATATGTATTTAACCATTTTAACCTAAAAACAACCCACCAATTTACCTAAATAATGTCACTAGTTGCCTTGCACATATACTCCACCAACACACTCCTACTAGTAGCTAATAACTCACAAAACATGCGACCATCAATAAAAGAGTTACCATGCTAAAAAATAATGGGTAGGGCAAAATTTTCTTTCTAACAAATATGGGATGCAAGAAGAAAAATAAGAGCAAAAGCTCAATTTCTCGCTTATTTATCGTTGTTGTAATAATGTGCACTTTCTTTCTTTAAGCAATTGCTTTGTGCATCTTCATAATTTCTCTTCCCAGTTACAATGGAACGATAAAAACAACCTTTTAAAGCCCTATCAACACCCGATTTCGTCTGGGTAAATATTTTTTTTTTAAATTAAATTAAAAATAAAAAATGTGAATAAAGAGTTTCTTATGTAATAATAAATAATAATATAAATAATTAAAAATATAAAATATAAAAAAATGATGATTTGGTTCTGTGAGCTATGTTATGTTCAAAACTGTTCAAAATTGTTCAAGATTGATCGAGAGGTAAGAGATGAGTAAAAGAATAGATAATGAGATATTCCAAAACACCTCTCTTTCAAAAAAAAATAAAAATAAAAGAATTCGAAAAAATACAAATTAAAAATAAAAAAAATTCCCTCAATTCTCTGTGTCAATCTTAAAATTGCTCTGAACCACTCACGTTCTCCATCTCACAATAATAAAAAATAAAATAACAAAAGAGTGAGATCGTTTCCTTCCATGTTCGTCTACACTTCATCTTTAATAATAATAAAAAAGAAAGAAAAAAGAAAGAGTCATTCTTTCAAAACTGCTCTAAACTACTTTCAATGCAGAATAATAAATAAATAAAATAATAAGGAAAAAAGGGTTCAATTCTGGGATAACGACTCTTACATTAAAAAGATCCACTGATCACTTTGAGAGGATACAGAGAAAAATAGAAGGAAAGATAAAGAAGATCATTGATAAAGAGAACATTGGAAAATAATGAGAACGAGGAAAAAAAGAGAAGATTGATCCCCTATCTTATACATGTATGATTTGTAAATGTTGAATTTTTATATGGATCTCAAATATTGAAATTTGTAAGTCCTTAATTCTTGTCTTCTTGTGATGTTCTTTTTTTTATTATTTTCTTCATCATCTCATGGTTTCATTACATAAATAAATGTAAGGATATAAAGATAAGAAAATAAAAATGTTA